>Ga0224511_10004442_pt1 | contig 10605 bp, 7 predicted proteins | sample SF_May12_sed_USG_2_FD_169988 | JGI IMG/M metagenome (GOLD analysis project Ga0224511, IMG submission 169988) | Sediment microbial communities from San Francisco Bay, California, United States - SF_May12_sed_USGS_8_1 | ecosystem: Environmental > Aquatic > Marine > Sediment | place: USA... | reverse complement strand
CATAACACTTTTTGACAACTTTTTCACAGCATGAACTTGTTGCACTTGGCATGGGAATGAATGGGAATAGCAGAACAGGTCAGTGGTAGAGTGCTAAGCACACAGTCGGGAGAACCTGGGTTAGAATCCCAGACACGGCAAGTTCCCGCTCTGAATATGAGCTCCTCCAATTATTCCCATCTCAAAGCAAAAACAAGCCTCATTATGATGTGAAACAGTGATACTCAACGCCTTGTGGTGATCCACGCTAGGCAGTAACTGGTGATAAAAAACAGGTATTTAACACAGCAGGTTTGACATAACAGTGAGGATCTCATGTGAGAAAAAGAGTAAAAACCTTACTTGAATGAGTGAGGCATGAGGGCTGAGGGTTACAAGAGCAGGATTAGTACAGAGATAGTCGAAAAAGTCTTTGGGTGGTCATCAGCGGCTACCCTTAGATAACGAATGAAACCATTCACCATGGCTCATTAAAATTTTTTGATGGGGTCTAATACTCTGTCGTACACAGCAGGTAAGCACGACTTATTTCTGATGGATGGTTCAGAACCTATTCAATATCAAACATATGCAGCTTACCTTTTTATGGTGAGCTTTTCCCTGGAGATGGGATCGTGCTATATGGGGCGCAGACATGTCCACCAAACAAAGTTCACAATTTCCTAACCCAACATAGGGCTCCAGATCGGGAGTGATGGGTGCTTTATTGGGATTTGGCCAGGTTTTCTACAGAATTGTTAAAGGTTTGCATTAGGAATGTATTGCTTTGATGTTACTTAAAAAAACAGTCAAGTTGGACACTGTCATTTTCTAATGGTATGGAAGAGTGTGTTACTTTACCTTGGGACCTTTCTTTTCTTTACTTTCCTCCACCGGTCTATCTCTACAGGTTTGTTTGGTCGGAGAACGTTCTCTATCTCTACAGGTTTGTTTGGTCGGAGAACGTTCTCTATCTCTACAGGTTTGTTTGGTCGGAGGACATTCTCTATCTCTCGAATGACTTCTCCGTTGATGAGGATCTCTCTCGCGTTTTGGAGGCAACCTATAATTCCTAGGAGGAGATCTGGAGGGCCGAGGTAAGGAGTGTGTAGATGTAGAAGCAGGTCTGCTTTGTCTAGAAGGTGACCTCCTGAGTCTTGAAGAAAGACTTCTGTCCCCTCCGAACGGGCTTTTCTCTCGAGATGGTACCATGGCAGGTCTCGATGACCAGCTATTAGCAGGAGGATATCGTGGGTAGTCAGGATCTGCTGGCCTTGATACACCAAGCCAGGGTGCCGGTGCACGATGCCGTGGGAGAGGGAGTCCTGAGGCTGACTGGGACGATAATGAGCGTAGTGCTGATGCTGGAATGAAAACATACACAATCACCATGTAACACACTTGAAGGGGTTAAGCCATGGCCAAAAGTGTCTTCCCGTGTTTTCAGATTCTGAAGCCTACCATGAACAGATGAGCTCAATACCCAGCTCAGTTGGAAGCTTAGATATAGCCCTTTCCAGTATACATACTTCGAGCACTCAGCGAAGCACTTTTCAGACCGCTGATGCAACAGAATTGGTCTCGAGATAGGAAATTAACACAGAGCTGTTGGTGTTTGCATTGATTTCTCGGCTTATGCGCTTATGTTTGGACATCGAACCGCTGGTCACCGCTTACTGGTTTGGCTCCTGATTCCAGTGTTATTTGTCAACTTATTTGTCAACTTATCCTTACATATTAATGAGGAATAAACCATATCATACATACGTACTCACCTTCAGAATTAGTGCGCAGAGCCATTTGATAGTAATGATCCATCATATCAGCTCGTTTCCTGAAACAGAGAAATTGTCACCAATCTTAGCTTATAGAAAACAAGAGCATACAGCAGATCATGTATGTATGATGAGATGATGAACCTGCACTCACTGGGCCTCATTTCTAAGTCTAGCATATGCTATCTCTCTTGGAGATATCGGTAGGTTGAGAACAGAGCCGCTGTGAGGTGGTCGGCCATGTTGACGAGCAGAGCCGGTGAGGGGAGATTCCTCCACGAAGCTTGTGTCCGGGAAGATGTCTGTTGGGTTGGAATATCCAATCGCAGCACTTTTTTGTCCACCTGTAAGATAAGATTATCTTGTTTTACATGAATGGTACCACTAAGCTACAATGGCTTGTTCTCAGGATGGTCCATGATTTGCTCCAAATGTTGGGTACTCTATAGCCTTCTTTATTTAGTGTGGTGATCTGAATCCGAGGAGCGAGAAGGCACACAGCGACGCACAAACTTGGAATCGAACCCGGGTCACCTAGTCGAAAACCGAATGCGCTACCCATTAAGGCACTGCATCTCCCTGTCTGTAACTTATTCAACAGACAACATTATCTCAAAAATGATCTCTCCTGCAGAGATGTTCAGCACTTTGTACCACATATCTATATTTTCTGATGTGGCGTAGCTGTACATACCTGAGTGGGATTTAGGGAGTCGAGGTGCTGCTGGTCTCTTTTCTGTGATCGGTTCTCTATCGATTTCATCAGGAAAAAGACTTGTAGGCGTTGAAACTATGCGAACAAACAAGACCAGTCTAAGGTGCTTAAAATCATTATGCGACTGAGGGGGTGGATAGATAACTGTCAGGCGGTTAGAACGAATCGGGTAATGGAGATTGAATCACCAAAATCTGTTTAACATATCGTCTGTTCTTTACATTCGATGCAAATATTTGGTAAGATCATCAATCTCGTTTGAAAGCTTTATGGGGGTGGTCATTGACCATTTCGTATCTTATTCAGTTATTTATTTATTGTCCCACTCAGGAGCTTGGCATTCCTATTTAACGAGTCTTCTAAGCCTGAGGCTTGTTTGGAGTGGTAGGAGCTAGGAATTAAGTGAAGAGATCAGTATCACAGTGAGCACTCAGCATAACGAGGAACAGATCCCAGGATCTTTCGATCTTGACCCAAGCACTGCGGCTAGATGAGAATAACAAGCTTAATGGGACTAACTTTGTGTGGTGAAACTGAAACTGGTGCATATGCTCTATATTAATATTTAGGTTCTGCACCATTGAATGGTCTCTCTCAAACAATATAAACCCACCTAAATGTGCAGGCTCAGGCAACCTAGATGTGGGTGGAGCTTGTTTGGCATTCGCATTCAGGCAGTTCTGCTCATAGCTTTTGCGGATATTCTTTAGTTGGTTCAGTAGCTCTTGTGTATTGATCTGACTCTGCAACAAACGAAGGACCGCTAATCACGACTGATACGAAATGTCGAAAACTAAAAAGATTTCTGACAATCACAGCCAGTGTCAGAAAAAAGTTTATCTACATGTATGGACATACAGTGCAAGACCACAGTGGTGGTTCACTGAAGTTAGATACCGGTATTAACTTAGATTGTGCGATTAGTCTCAATGAGCTCAAGTCACAATGACAACTGTGTACTCACGTCTTTAGTGAGCAGGGGATTGTGAGGTGTAGATGATGTTGACAGCAAGCCAAGAGGTGTTGTATCCATATTTCTTTCTCCACTGGGCCTGTACAGAGCAGGCTGGTTTCGTGTTGATGCTGGTGCAGAAGGTGTAACAGGAATTGGTTTCCCATCAGTGTACTGACATGGGGCTGCTGAAATGTGGCATCCACGGTTTGGTCCAGACATGAAGCTAGGCGCCACTTGACTGTGAAATAATTTGATTATCATGATTATTTTCATAGTACACGCAAAATTTAGTTACTAGAATTTGAGCAGAAAGCAGTACCTTTGCTGGCTTGACTTTACCTAGCATCAGACAGTCCCTACATGTTACACTAGAGTAAAGCTCTCTTGGAGTGTGTGGGTGACCAATGCATCACAACTTCAATGACTGACATATGAGACAGCTTAGTCATACCCAATGATGGACTTAAAGGGTTTACCGGAACCTGGAAGTGGAAATGATCTGATTTAGTAAATATCTCACTCCAGTTCGGATTCCTGACTCTGCTATGGTATACTAAAAAGGTTGAGGTGACAGTCAATCACTCACTGAGACTAGATCATAAATGACTCAGCCAGTCAAGCAGTCATTGACTCAGCGACCGAGTGAGTCACTCAAAGTCAATCATACTGAGCCAGACTCAGTCACTCACGCTCACAGAATCACTTTGTTGCTCTCAGTTTCAAGGAGTGACTGACACACTCAGATTCATGGTGATGGTCAATGATTGAATAATGAATGACTGTGACTGTGAGTGTGAGTCTGACTGAGTGTGACCCCAAATCATAGCTACAGTCAGTGAGTCACACTGACTCACTATCACAGTCACATTGACCATCACTCAGTTTACAATTACATTCGATTCTAATCTAGGGACTATCGAGTATCTGTTTCAAAATGAGTATTTCATTCAAACATTATCCATCATCATTATGATCATGACTTGTTCTGTTGTTGTAATGTTGACAGTTGTACTAGTCGAGTAGTTGTACTCAGTACTGTAATTGATGAATTTATGATTGATTGATCCGTCGATGGAACAAGTCTATCAGTATCACTCTAGAGTCTAGTCTAGTGTATGTCTATCGTCTATCAGTATCATCTATCATCTATTCTATGGCTAACGTAACTAATGCCGATTACTAGTAAATAAGTAATGAATTGAATGGTCTCGTGAAGAGTTCTCAGCGTACGCCAAACTAAAGCCTGAGGTAAGACTACTATACCTTTCGTGGGTGGAAAAGCCGTACTATATTAACAGTTGTACATCGGTAATATCTGCAACTGCAGTTTAGCTTCTAGTTCTAGTAGTAGTACTAATAGTAATAAATATAACTAGTAATAGTTTTCTGATAGTTCTGCGGCTACGGGCCACTAAACCAGCTCGCCTGGAATGACAACTCTGATTTGAAAAGCGTTGCCCATAGCCAGGTTATCTGGCTCTTCGGGCGGGCGGGGTAGTGGGCAAGCGAAGCAAGGTACGAGGTTACACTGTTTCGATCGCCCACTACCCCGTCCGCCCGAAGAACCAGGTAATCTGACTAGTCACCCGTGACCAGTGACACTGCCGTGACCAAGCAATTCGGCTCTTCGAAATCTGGCAGATAGTGGGGGAGGGAGCGAAACCGTAGAATGTTCTGAGGTATAGAGTCAAAGAACCGCGTTGGCTTGTCTCTGGCCCTTCTAATTCATTCACCCCTCCACCATGCCTAAGAGCCATGTCTTCTGGCTACCGGTTGGCGGTCGGCGTGCTGACTCCCTACACCCTAAAACCAGTGACATATGTCACTGCTAAAACGCTATGAAACCAGATGACCTGAAATATGACTACCCAGGTGGACATCTAAGGCTGGGCTTGGATGATATCCGAGATCGTCACAGACCTTTGACTACAAAACTACCTTTCAAAATCGTGTGAAGTTCAGCATGCACAGAATCAATCGGCATAGATATGGGTGCATGAAATCCAACACATACATGTGCAGTTAGACCCGAGCACATTGTAAGTATTACCATCATTCTCTTCCCCGCAGTCAGGTAGGTAAAGCAGGTTGTGCATGCACGTTGCAGGGGCTTGATATCTTGCATGATGGATAATTTTGATAAAATTGCACGTTGGTCTCCCATACCGCTTTAAATTATCATGTGCTCATGCACTGTGTGCTAGGTATACCAAACCTTGCATGCACCTGGACTGTGATAACCAGTTGTTGTTACAAGGCTATATTCATCTTGTCATTTGCAAGGCTGCTCAACCTATAGCGATGGAAAGTCAACCCCGACGTCACCTTCACCAATGCCTCTGGCAATACCACTTCAGTTTCATCCCTTTTATTTAAGATTGGACTATAAAAAGGAAAAACAAGCTTTCTCTTGTAGCCAAAAGCTATCAGCGCCACTAGATAATTTATGGGTCTTAAAACTAGAACAAATGCCTGTTGGATTCCAGTTTGAACAACAGGGCTTTCAACTGTCAAATGCAGCTATTTCTTGGAAATAAATTATTGTTTATTTTATAAGTTATCATGGCACAATCTCCTAAGTTGAAAGTTGTGACCCAAAAGAAAAATAGCAAAACTTGGACCGATTGGAACTCGGACAGAAGGGGTGTTCTACCACCGCGAAAAAATCATAGAGATGGGATGGGGAGGTAACTCACAACTAGTTCCACTAGGTATCGTTACCTCACCTGAAATCTTGACGTGTATAAAAATCAGCACAAGATGAGCATTATTTATGTTTAAAATGACTAGCACAAAAATGTACAAAAGTCTTATAGGCAAACGCGTAGCTTATAGCTAGCACAACCCTCGGCTTTTAGCCAGTAGGCCTGGTAGTATACAATAAAATCTCCACATGGTGAATAGTGACCTCGCTGCTTGGTAGCTTATCCTGGTCAGTGATTCTTCTTGCTTCGTGTCGCGAAGTTCAGGCGATGTTCGTGGCAGGATTACTATAGCCTTCATTCAGGTCATATACTGGGTAACGGCCCTCAGAGCGTAGAGTAGTTCCGCCTGCATTCTCGCCTCAAGCAAAATAATATTCACATGTATCTGAAAAATAAAATTCATTAGATAATTCAGAGGTAGTACGCTCAGAGCCAGGAAAGTAAGGAGAAGGAGCACTTCTTTACAGCATTATGTGGTATAATATGCTGTCATGGCTTAATAGGGGAAACTCTATGGTGGGAAAGACAGTGAGTACCACAACAGCAGCATGATCTTTATTCTGGTGGTTTGACTTGCATATTTCTTTCCGTTTACTACCAGTTCTAACCTCATGTAAGCCCATAGCTTACACAACTATACATCAACTCTATTTTCCTTCTACTTATATTTACAGCACCCCGGAGCAACCCTGCAAGTTTACCTTTTCAGATATTTGGAATCCCTTCATAACGCTGTCAAAATCCTTCTTGGTAATGCGTTCCGGGAAGCACGTCATGGTTTTGATGTAGGACTTGAGCCCGCGCTCCAGAAGAGAGTTCACTTTACTGTAGTTGTAATCATCATGCCGAATACCCATGATGCAATGGATGTAGTTCCAAATTCCGATTCTGAAGTCCTGAGTGTTGACATTCGTGTACCGATCGCCAATTCTACAATCATTATAAGGAAATACTAAGGCAAACAGTACATAAAACAGATCTGTTGTTTCAAAAGAATACAGTGCGTAATAGAAAAGATAGGCAAGTAGTTAAATGAACAGGACTTACGTGTGGTAAGTGAACTCTTTCGCCTTCTTGAACTTGTCATCTAAAATGGTGCCAATGGCACCGTAAAATCTACTAGCTATGCTGAAGCCGTGGGTCTCCCACGAATAGTCACTGGCCCTGAATGTCTGTATACTAGACTCCTCTCTCTTGACAAAGTCTGTGTATGTGTAATCGGGCTTGTCAACCAGATGCGATGTACACATGCGTGTGCGGGTGCTTGCTCTGTTCTTGGCTTGCGCCACTACAAATACAAGAGAAGCATTGAGTGATCAGACATTCTGTAGTCATAATGCAGGCCACTGGGAGTCCCTGGACGCAAGGACACCATAAGCTGATAGGAGTTGTCATTGTAAGCTTTGTCATAACAAGCAATACAAGCCGCAATGCCTTTCCCTGTTTTGACTAGATTGTTTTGCAACTCAGCCCGGACAGGTTATACTACTGAGAGAAGACATTTTGAAGGAATGGACATTTAATATCACATTAGTCTGATAGCAGTGTCATGGCTATAAGCTGCCCATAGCCACAGAGTTATAGAGAACAACTATACGCTGCTTGACTGAGGAATTTTATTGCTTTTACCAAAGCACAGTCTATGGCGGACTAAAAATCTGTATGGACTGTCTTGGAGTAGACTTCCCTAAGAATAACTAGGCGAATTTGATTTGCTGATGTACGCTGGAAAGTTTCCTGTTGTTGGTGGATCAATGAGTCACTCGGGAAGCGGCGTGCAATGACCCGAGATACCATGGAGGTTATTGTGAGGTTGAAAATTGTTTTTTTATGATTGCGGCACAAACATGCCGGTCAAGCTAAGCGTTCCAGCAGTCAACAGTTACACAACCCTGATAATCAGGCACAACGTAGTTTGCAAACGATAATAATATTTCTCCCTTTGTTTACCCATGATTATGCTAAGCCTGTCTATCCCCAGTAGGAAATCTGCTGGCATATTATGGCCTGCCCTGGCCTGGCACTTGTTCCAATCCGGATAATGTAGAGCTAACCCGCCCTAATCCCCCCCTAAAACCAGCTGATTGGGTATGGCACCATGACAAATGCTCCCATCAAGAGCTAAAATATCACCATTTGTCAGTCATTGTCAGACTTACTATTTCAACTTGACAACTAACTACTAGGGTCAACTGACTCACATTCGGCTGACTGTGATTCAATGTGCTCAAACTGTCTCCTTCCTTCTTCTTCAGTGTAATCATCAGCTTCCTCTTTCAACTTCTTCAGACGTTCCAACAAACTGTCTAGTGCGGCCTGCTCACTCTAAAAAGGGAACAAAACGTTTGGTTATCAATTACATCATTTATGCAGGGAAAGAAGACTTAACTTAGTTTTGGCTATTGGAATTTGTTATTCAATTGCCTAACTCAACTTAACAATTAAATTAAGCATAACTGTGATCCGTTTTTCCAGCTATCATTTTCAAAAGAAATTGAGAAAAACCATGCCCCTGGGAGTGCAACTTGGCTTCAGATTTAGTTATTTTATATCTCACGCGGACATACCGAGTTGTTCTCTGAATCCGAATCGCTGTTACTTTCACCATCAGAGTGCAGCAGTTGGCCAGCGTTATCATCCAGTTCAAAGTTTATCCCGCAGCCATATACAGCACTGCACAGTGCATGGAAGTGAGACATCAGAACGAGGGTGTGCATCAGCTCCGATAGTGACCAGCTATCTCTACCACACTGACACAGACTCTGAAATGAGGAGGATGGTATCGATATAGACTGATCACTGAATCCCAGTATAGGCCAACCATCTACTCACTACTCAGCCAGGTTAATTGTCTTAACTCCATATATTACATGGGGAGTGAGGAGGTTACAAGAGGAATGAAATCTTATAAACTCATGACTTCACCTGCAAGCGATTGTAAATGAAGGTCACGTTTATCATACGTACACCAATACCAAGTCATACAATGACCTGGTAAATATGTTTATAAAGAGCATCGACCTAATTTGAATCTGCACAGTTAGGTAAAACTGATGTACCTCTATATGTCGACTTGTAACAAGCCATGGTCGATGTGCCAGCAACCTGTTTATTTCTTGGAGATTTCGTAGTTTGACTGGAACATTTGTCAAGGACTCTAACCAGCTTCTGTCGCCCCCGGCTCGCAGGAATTCACTGCTGTGGACGTGTATCAGGTATGCACACTGATGTCGAGCTGCAGCCTACAAAACCAAAATGGTGAAAAAACGCCACGAAGCCAAACAAGTCTGATCTCTGTAGTGGGCTTCAGATCATATGGCGCGACAAGTGAAACCTTTTGGAGCTGCACAATCTACAATGAGCTCGGGTCAATCCTTGGATCCCTAACACATATATGGATATCAGGAGTAATGCGATATGACGGGATCATCATCCTGTCAGGCGTCACGGGTCAGAAATTCATACCGAGAGTAGATAGGTGGGCACGGGCACAGGTCGTTGCCTGCTAATCTATTGTGCCAAAATCAGATAACCCAGCACAGCTGGTTGCTGGGAGAATTTGGTATTTTAGCTGAACGAGTGATCGAAATACAGCCACAGGTGAGATTTAGCGAATGACTTATGACGCCTGATAGGTGGCACAGGACTCCCGAAATGTTGAGTCACCTGGCACCCAGCCTGATGACGAATTTTCCAAATCATAAAACCTGTTGTTTGCTCAAGGTCAGTAGTTTGTCGCTAGTTGAAGACGTCAAGATTGGGGGAGAATGAATAGCTAGGTAATTGTCTACCTTCCCTGGCTTTGTCTCTAACCCATCCTGGTAGAAAATGACTCTATTGTTACTTGTTTGCCCAGCCGAGGTCAATGAACTGGGAAACTAGACTCTCGCATAGATAGGGGAGACAAGCTGTTAATTACACCGGGGCTTGCTCTACTTACGATAATGGCGATATAGTGCCTGTAGGAGGGAGGGAGAGGGCCGTCATCTCTCATCAGAATATTCTGTGCACGCAGGAACAAGGCGAGATACTGAGGATGAAACCCCATAATCTGTGTTAAGTGATCCAGATGGCTACCTTGAGTGAACGCCTCCTGGAAAAGCTTTCGTGTCTGTAAATAAAGAAAGATTTTATAATCACTGGGATCTCGGTTCTTATGTTACAGCGGAGATTCTATCAGAGCAACACATAGCAAGTGACTGGGAGACACATAGTGGGTGATCGGGAGTGTGGCTATGGGCAGATAGCAATCAGCCATCAGTCAGTTTCAACTATTGATTAGCTGAGGGCAATAACTAGGAATAAAGCTATTTTTATAAAGTAGGAGACCAGAAGGCTAGGAGTAAGAGTTCAATATTGTTTTTTCTAGACAAAAGTAAACAACATTGGTCTATGCGTATGAGCTGCTTTAATCGAACAAAAGCCCATGTCTGCCTGACAAACATAGAAACCAACAGACTTTTTGCTCCGATGAGA
>Ga0224511_10004441_pt1 | contig 10605 bp, 4 predicted proteins | sample SF_May12_sed_USG_2_FD_169988 | JGI IMG/M metagenome (GOLD analysis project Ga0224511, IMG submission 169988) | Sediment microbial communities from San Francisco Bay, California, United States - SF_May12_sed_USGS_8_1 | ecosystem: Environmental > Aquatic > Marine > Sediment | place: USA... | reverse complement strand
ATTACTGCCATCCAATACTACCACATCGACATCAAACTGACAGATTATACAGTTAGCACATTTATCTGAGTTCTGGTAATAATTCATTCATTTATGTTGTCAAATAAAGGTGTAATCAGTAGCAGACATTCCCGTTTTTTGACTAACAGATCGTGACACATACTTTTAAAACCTGCTCACAATCTTAATTTTGCGCCTACCTTCAAACGATTTTGTAGTTATTAGCCTGAGTTAGATCTAACCTTTACACGTATATTTCTTTTGTATTCGTGAAGCAGGATTCCTATAAAAAGGAAAATGCTAATAAACGGCTACTATGTACTAAGCGTTACGGGCTTAACATAAACTGTATTGTTTGTGAATGTAATAAACTTTACATATAAAGTCAGCAGAATGTAAAGGAAACTGTAGCACTAGTCATGTATTCATAATCCTTACAACTTAACACTTAATCACAGCAACTTTTCAGTTTTCTTTACCCGCTGTTAATCTGTATGTTTTTCTACTATGACCGTTTCATTACTGCAGGCACGAATGACCCTAAATATATAAACCACTGATATATGTACATAAACTGATACTTACGGGATTGTTTGTCAAAACAACAATACAAAATATAGACGAATTTATTTACTGCACGCCTGTTTATGGCATATCAATAATAGTTAGGTACCCAAGACAATGTTATTGTAACACACATAAATAGTCGTCCGGCTGTATGGTTTGTATGTCTTGGGCTTAAAACTTCGATTTTGTGTCATTCGCCAGGGGGCTTAAATAGTGTGGCATTTTCAATTACCACCGATGAACAGCTTCATGAAACCGAGGTTGCTTTTTTCTCACACAAATATAAATTATGTACGCGTAATGCAATGGCTATTCTACACGTAAAATATGAAATAAACGGGGTTTCGAAGAAATATGATTATCTGTGCTTTTATCCATGTAAACCAGATATGAAACGTACAAACAAAATAATGTGTTTACACTTCGGAAGACATCATAAATCACGCATTCATGCTTCATAGATTAACACTATAGTAAATGACCAGAGACATCTATACTGAATACACTGTGACGTATAATGAATGAGGTGTCTTGGTAATAATGTATCAATTTCAGTGAAGCGTCTAAACAAACTAATAGTTTCTCTATTTTATGTGCATGTTTCATTAGAGCAAATTGCATTTTCCTGTTTTATGTGCGTCAGTTAATATTTTGTTAATTCATAGGTGGGGAAACATAATTATGTGCGACATTTTGATTAATCTTTTGGATTAGGTTTCTTTAATTTTAATATTTTAACGGTGAAGATAATAGGCTTTGATTAAAGTTACGACAGGTCTTAATCACACGGGCTTTCAGTAATATTTGCATTTGTCTTAGGTTGTGACAGCTTAGAACAATATAGGTGTATTTAAAACCCATTTATTTTCCACAACAGTATTCGTTGTCAAATCGACAGTTCACAAGGATATTAATTGCAATAAAAAATAACAAAATCACGATACGAATACAAAGGTATTTGCATGCAATTATGTAGTTATTAAAAATTATCGGAACCACTGACTATGTGAAGGGCCGGCATTTTGACTTGTTCGACCGATTAAGACGGAACAAACAGCTGCTTTAATATCTTTATTAGTAATATATTTAATAATCGCCAAACTGCTAAAACAGTATATAAATATGCATGTTTTGCGATATAATTTGTGAACATGAGTAGAAATCTTTTCATGTATGGTAAAAATGTAACAAGCTGTTTGTTTGTTTTTAAAGTGTTTGCTCATCAATAGTTAGATCTACAGTTTTGGACAGGTACTTAGGCTAAAATCCAAGTGTGTCTAAGGGAAACCTTTAAAATGTCAGCGATCGCACAGTTTGTTTGAATTCTAGAGAAACATTAAAACAGAAACAACAACCATTTCAGGACAGAAATATTAACTTACGTCCGGTAATATCCAACATTGTAAAAGAGCTGTACTTCCAGTTCCAAATTAACAGTTAAATAATGTGACGCTAGAATGACACTAAAACATATTGAATATTATAAAGACTTTTAGTTTCATAAACCATATAATAATATTTACAGTAATTCATTTGAACACTCACCACACAAAACAGAATAATAACACAAGATACAGTCACTTATAAACCCACCCATCAAAGAGGACTCGAGGTTTGCTTTTTCCTGTGTATCCTGTTTATCCGGACATAATTTGTCTTTGAGATAAATATGAAAAAGCCATACATTTCTTTGTGAACCACAAGAGTTAGGTTTATACCGGAAGTGGATTTCTGTATTGCTTGCGACACTATCTAATGCTTGTTCTTGTTGTTCTTAGTGACATTAATTTTGATGATGGAAAATTGCATTGCGCGTATATATTTATTTCAACCAAATAATGGTTCATGTGTACTTTGTCAAAATCATTTACAATTACTGAAACCTTTTCTCTCCATTCACTCAGAGAGAAATGGACAAAAGAATCCAAATAATTCAGATATGCATGTCAATTTAAATCAAAATCTATTCACCATGTTCGTGCTATAAGCTTTTGCTGATTTTGGCATTCTGTGAAAACTTATTGTACGATTAATTCAAAATTGGAATATATTTGATGTTTGACAATATATCAATAACAAAACAAGTAAATGTAAGTATACTATTCACCTGTCCATGACATATGCCTAACAGCAGTTTATATTACGAAGTATAGGCTCTCCCTAGGTAATTGACCAAACGTCCTATCATTTCATAACGTTGGATATGAAGCTCATACACACTGATCAGTACAACGTTTTGTGTGTGCATGCAAAAAAGACGATTGCAGCACATTTGAGCATGAAATTGTTATTCAAACTAAAATCTTTTTCCAGAAAGGGAAATAATCTTGTTTACCTAAAAACCAATAGCATATTTTAATGTTGTGTTTAACCGCAATGGGAGAGCACTGTTTACATTTGTTTACATTTCTCTTGAAGCAGAAAATAACTTTTATTTTGAATTCATTTAACAAATATTTGAGTGTTTTAAAATGAATTTTAATGAAAATTCTACCAAGAAGTTAATGTGTAATAATCAGTATAGATCCTCTTATTACAATGGAATTGCATTTCTATGAAAGTCAACAATGTGCTGTGATCTAACTTCGTAAGTGACATTCATGTTCATGACTTCCAAACTTGTTTTCATTGAAAGCTAAAGTAGAAATCTACCTAATATATTTTGATTTGTTATTCTTCGAATTAAATAATTATTTTTCGAAGAATTTAATCAATTTTCGACTATAATTGAACTGACCAGGCAAACTGAGTAATCATTAAAAATGAGAAAAGAATGTGCCATCTCTGCAGGTAAGTTGCTGGTTAGTTTTGTATTATATTCTAAATAAATCAATAAAACTATTTATAGTTCATGTAATTAAACAGTTATTTACTAATTAGCTGGGAAATATGCTGTTGATATTGACCGCAAAAATATATCGCCTCGGTCAATAACGATTTTGTAGGTCTATATCACAGCATGTTTCCCAGCTAATAAGTAAATAATTGTATAATACTTTGTATTCCCCTTCGATACTTTGACAATAATATACATTGTGTTAGCGACAAGTAAAGACAATTGTATATTTAAATACTGGGGATTTTCATTTAACGTTGCTTAGTCGTGCTTTCGTATTATGGCCAGCAAATTATTTGAGGCACTATGGTTCAATATATATTATCAACATATGGCACCTTGTATTACCATTGTTGAACAGCTTTAATACAATCGGAGCTGTTATTTTCCGTATACATCAGTGTGTACTTTTCTAGTCCTCTGGGATCATTGATTGTATAATGTTTACATTTAAAACATAGAGTCCCGCTAATGCGCTAGAGGCGTCAGTGGTATGGCATATTTAATTGCTATTGATGATTAACTTTAATAAAACCGAGGCTGCTACTTCCTCCTGCAGTCTTTGCTTCCGGAGGACTCATTTTTTCTTTTGCAAAATTTCCTGCGTATTTTGTTTCAGATTTTATTCTAAATATTAAACATCTAACATTGTTTTAGCATATAAATGTGCATGTTTTCACTTGTGTAAACATCAGGTGAATAGTAGTATAAACAATGATATGTTCGAGAAAGTAATTGTATGATAATTTGTGTTTTATCCATGTAATCCATACATGCAAGGTACAGCCATGCAGACGTGGTTTCTCTAATAAAGGCTCAAACAAACTTCCATTCATACATTGATAGATGAACAAGAGTGCAAAAGACCAATCCTAAATGTAAAATAGACTGTGCGCAGATAAAGAATACGATGTCTTGGTAACAAGGCATCAATAACAGTGAGTGGTGTAGACAAACTCATGTTCTCCATTTTAGGTGCCTATTTTATCTCCGTCAGTTAATATTTTCTTCATGTCAAGGTGGGGATAACTCTATTTGGCAGTTTCTCATATTTACGGGAGTCATATGTCACTGCTTAAGTATGGTAAAAAAACAAAATCTGGTCAAAGGATGCAGCATCTTTAAGTCGTGTGTTACCACGAACTATCAAAATATAAATATCTTATATTGCACACAACTCCAAGCAATGTCATTTTATGTATAGTTTTATTGTCATTCGTTTACAGAAAAGTGTTTCGATTTTCATTTGCATTTCGTTATTATAGTAACCTTAGATATATTAAGTTCGTAATGTCGTTAAAATTTGTCGTGAATGTGTTACTTAATCATCACAAATTATTTATTATCTGAGACATGCAAGGAAGCGAAATATAACGAAGAATTATCCGTCGTCAAGTTGCTATTAACAACCTCTAAAATCATTGTCGCGGTATTAACTTATACTTGCAGTGGTGCATAGGATGTTTTGGGAATTGTTCTGGACATATGATAGTTTTAAAACATAAATTCATACAAAGAGAATTTCAATATTTAGTGTTTAGCATGTCCATAGGCCGAATGAACCTGATTAATGACCTCTAATGAAATACGACTATGCGTTCTGAAATATTCTGACTGTTTTAGAAAAACGGTTTACTTTCACTAAAACAGATCAACTTGTTTTGCCTTCAAAATGAGAATTATATCACTGAAGTCTAGATACACATGTAGTACTAATAACATTATATCTACAGTTTACCAAAGTATAGACTGTAACTTAGTTCACTCCCGCAATGGGAGACAAGAACTTAAATGTCATTTATATTCTTTTATACGATGGCGTTCAGTTAGCAAGCAGGTTGTCATTCGTACTTGCCATCACTTAATCCCCAAACGATAAATATGTCAATTACGTTGTTGAAAATTATTGTAATCGATGTCGATGTTATTATTTTTAATACACGTTCTACTTTTGTCTCAGAGGAGCTTGTTTTTTCTAAAAACAGACCAATACGTTGTGAACAATATGTTATATTTGAATTAAAACGATTTATGAGAAACCGAAGACATATTTTTAGAATCATTAGTTCTATTTATTTTATTAGTAGATTTTTTGCAATCAAAGATGCTATGCACTGCAATTGTCACGAGTACATTGAAGGTATTTATTATTTTTATTGTTATTATGTTTAGGTCTTCAAGTCTATTTGTTGTTAGCATTGTCCGTTGGTTGGTCAGTTTTTAGGTTGGTTCGTTGATACTACTGTTACGCATTTTTCACATATCATTATGGTATGGACTAATCATTATGGTCCATCCACAATTATACTCGTTTTACATAATTTATTGTCAAGTATCAGTCTTTAGAGTGAATGTTTGCCGCTCCCGATCGGACGCAGAGCCACTGACATCGCAGTCACGGTCCAGTGCTTGACTGACAGAAGCAACCGAAGCCGCAACAATGTCCGTTACGTTTTGTGTTATAATCAGTAAAATGTGTACGGTGACCATATATTTTATTAATGTGTGTTACGTTTTTATAACATTGTTTATCACGTGTTTTGTTTGATTTATTAGCATTGGTATAAGAGGAATATTAAAATGGTACACCAAAACGCTGATTGTTTACAATCATTTTATAGCTTAATTAGACTTATGCCCATTTAAAGGTGTAATAAACAATAATAAGTTTGCTACTTCTACAACAGATAGAGATAAAACAGAAAGAAACTCTTCATTTCCAAACGAGCGTAATCCGATAGCTAGTAGGGCAATACAATTTGAATCTTCATAATTATAGTACAAGATACTATTGAAAGCAAACATAAAAAAAATGCAAAACAATTGTTTTATTGTTTTAAAACTTAAATTCAAAAACAAATGCAACCCATGTCATGCTATCTTACTGACTAGTTGTTCAAACATTAAACTGTGCTTGAACGGCAACTTCCTACACAACATATAACGTTTAAACAGATTACGTGATCTATCAAAGCGTTTTTGCTAGATTAAAAAGTTCTCGTACATAGCCTCATTCCGAATACAATTTAGCACCCAGTGTAATGATGAATACGACGTAAATTAATTACAAGCCAAAAATGAGTTCTATGGACAAATCAAAAGGAGACTTGTCTTTGTGTGGAAATTGTCCGCATTGAAAACTAAATTATCACCTTTGCCCCATATACATCAATAGACATTATGATTGAAATTAAGAGGTCCTCAGATGTATGTCAGATTTCAAAATTGAACTAAACAAGTGTCTCCTTATTTGTTACAAATAGTACTCTTTGGGTTTTCGTCATCGCATGTACTTTCTTTACGATAATTACAAAGTGCCCATTTTTTTACTGAATGTGTATAATCAAGTACTTTTTCAGGGCATTCATATTATGTAATTATATTAGCAACTCATAAAAACCTAATGCAATTTAAAAAGTTTGTTATACGTTCATACGCACCGAAACATTTTGAAATTTTTAGAAAACCGTTTTACTTTGACAAATACGGACAATCTAGTTATACAGTAAAACCCCTCTAAACCGGACATCAACAGGACCAGACAAAATGTCCGGTTTAGAGAGAATTCCGGTATACAGGGTATTTTCCTTTTCGCCTATACATGGTGGTAACTCGACACTCCAACTATAGTTTACATTCAACAGCTCTTTTTATTCACACAAGGAGTATGTTGTGTGCTTTGATTGTAATTTAATGATAGAATTATGCTTGTTTGTGTTATGTTTGTTCAACTTTTGCATTAAATTAACACGTGCGGAATAAAAGTCAAAACAACTGAATAATAAAACGTATTAAAATTCTTAAAACTAAAAATATGTATTCTTATACATGTACAAGCAAAATGATGAGCAAAAGCTAATTTATACAAAAGTAACACTTGGTGAACATGAAACAAAATCACTGCATTTATGTCAAATAACAACTTGGCATACTACACATGTTTACACATCTAAAATCTATTGAGAACAACAATATTCATCGATTGCGTTCTGTTGTGTTTTTTTTGGCGTTACACCTCATCTTAACTATCTAACTCCACTAAGTGGAATTAGATTGTTTATTTTTACATAATGAAAAGGAATATTAGATGTAGTTTTAATTTTAATTTTTGACGGATTGAGGTTGTCCGGTATTGAGAGGTTAAATTAAATTGTATTTACCAATTTGGGCCGAAAAAGTTGTCCGGTATCCGGAATAGAGAGGATCCGGTATTCAGGGTGTTTTATCACATTAAAATAGAAGGGACAAATTCGGGACCGACGAAATCGTCCGGTTTCATGGGGATTCCGGTATTGAGAGGATCCGGTTTAGAGGGTTTTTACTGTATAACCAAACGTTGAAAAACTCATGGTTCCAAAATTCAACCCTGTTTTATTTAAAATTATAATAATATCATTGCAGTCTAGAGAATACTAATGAAATTATATCTACACTTTACCATTTAGGAAAGACTTAATTTATTTCAATACTAGAATGTAAGACAAAGGAAGTTAATGTTATTTGTATTAATTTAGCGAATGGCGTTCATCTAGTAAGCAGGGTGACATGCGTACGCGCCATCACTTTTCCCCAAACGATACATATGTCAATTACGATGTTGAAAATAATTGTTAGTGATGTGAGCCTTATTATTTTTAATACACATTTTTGTCTCAGAGGAGCTTGTTTATTCCAAAAGCATATCAATAAGCTGTGCACGATGTTTCTTATTTGCATTAATACATTTTATGAGAAACCGAAGTCATATCTTTAGAATCATTAGTTCTTTATAATGTATTAGTATTTATTTGCAATCAAGTATGATATGCACTGGAAGTGTCACGAGTACATTAAAGGTGTTTATTATTTTTTATTGTTTACGTAAGAGTCTTAAAGTGTATTCGTTGTAAGCATCCGTTTTTGGTTTGGTTGTTTGGTTCGTACGTTCTAGAGATTTGATACTAGTGTAAGGCATTTTTAAGACTGATAAAGTCATATCATTATAGTCCGTCCACATTATTTACTGCTTAAGCTGAACCAGACATTGTGCAATGGCGAGTATCAGTCGTCACAGAGAATGTTTGCCGCTTCCGATAGGACCCGAAACCACGGACATCGTAGTCGGAGTCCAGTGCTTGACTTACTGAGGTAACCGAGGGTCCCAACAATGTCCGTAAACTTTAATGACATATTCAATACAAATATGTACAGCGGCCATATCGATTATTAAAGAACTTGTTTTTGTAAACTGTTTACACTGTTAACATATTTTTGCTTTTGGGTGAATTACTCTTGTTAGTTATTTCTAACCCATTCACTCTGAACATACATGTAGGCCATATATCTATACATGTATATAATATAATGCGGTGTTTCATAACTGCCCCAAATAAATGCATGTTATCCTTAACACCTGCGTGGCGTACACTTCTAAGACAATTCGATAATTTGATACATACGTCTATGACGCAAGTCAAAATGTGATTGTAAGTGATAAAATAGATTAACCTATTGCAAGATAATTAAAATTACTACAGCTGGTTTCCTTTGTTTGTGTATCGGCTTTAAAGGGTCGCCCGTACCACATCCATGTATACTGATTCTTTTAGATCATGTAATGAATGTAAGTTGTTTGGGTTTGGAAAAAAGGATTCGCTCATGCGCAAAGGGGCGTCAGTGGTGTGTCTCCATTTGTTTCTTTTGATGAACAAATTTAATAAAAACCGAGATTGCTATTTTCTCCATGCAAGCTATGATTCCTGAGGATAACCCCTTTCACTCTTATAAATAATACAACTTTCTTAGTAGACATAAACACATGATATCACTAAAACGACATTTAATGTACAAATAGAGTGTCCACATAATCATCTCATACGCTGCTGGCGTTTATCGGCGTCATTTATTATTATGTATGTATTTAACCAATTATTTTAAATATCTTTGTTTTGATTCAACTGCCTTCATAACTCACCCATTGACAGTTGATGCGCCTAGAACCTAATAATGTGAATGTGGGTGGGTGGGTGTTGTCATGCTTCTAGATTACACACGCAACAAAAGGCACATAAATAATACTTGCCTTAAATGGTTGGTAGTAAACAGAATGTATTTACATATAATAAAATAAGTTTAAAAGTCCATTGATTGCTTTTTGGTAACAGTACGTGGAGAGGCATAGCGAACATGTTCTTTTCTGTAATTTTCAGCAAATTAACCCAAACAATCAACATCAAAACATTTCGCGTCTTTATAAGTGATTTGCATTAATAATCTTAGACAACTGGATACGGGTTGATCTGTGAAAGTATGTTCGTACATATAGTGACTATTGCAATCTGAGGAACATCGCATAATTGTTAATGACGTCTAAGACGCTGTACAGAGTGTTACGTATTATTTGTTATAAATGTTGTAACTTTGTCATGCATTGTTTGTTATCTCTGAATTTTAAATGCAGAACAACCTTAATGTTTGTATAAACAGTATATTTTGTTAATAAACTTTTTAAAAATATAAATGTGTTTGCTCGGCCCGGGGCTGTATGACTGGCACTCTCAATATGGATCAAGAAATAGCTTAAGCGGCAATCTCTGCTGCCTCATCAGGAGAGACATTCTTCGGAAAACCTACTTGTGTATTTATCAAATCCGATAACTTCTTTCGAGTGCCACTGATAAGAACGATCTATAGTGGTTATATGTTTATAACTTCTACTCCTGCTCTTATCAATCGAGGTCCAAGCAGGCGTCTGAAAGTCGGGTTTCCGCACCAAGGACGAGTATGTCCTGTTTGGTGCCCCGACTCAAGCTTCCAACTACACAACCAACTGTTCATTTCAATCGCACTGCAAAACGTCATATGACATACAAACCTTTCATTTCTGCCTTAAATCTACAAGATGCCGCCTGTTATCACTGTAAATTGCATGTGTAATGTTCGATCATAATTCTTGATTAAAAACGAATTGTGTGATGAAACGTCGCCAGTTGAGACTGTTAGACGTCCCGATGTTGGAGCATGAGATGGTTGAACCTAGTGTTATGGTGAAGCATTATACAATATAAAAAATATCGGTTTCGTTTTATTATCCCCCGCCTATGAAATAGGGAGGGGGATATTGAAATGGCGTTGTCCGTCCGTCCTTCCGTCTGTCCGTCCTTCCGTCCGTCACCTGCGTTTTCTCAGTAACTAGCCAGTAGAATTTCATGAAACTTAAAATA
>Ga0224511_10004440_pt1 | contig 10605 bp, 8 predicted proteins | sample SF_May12_sed_USG_2_FD_169988 | JGI IMG/M metagenome (GOLD analysis project Ga0224511, IMG submission 169988) | Sediment microbial communities from San Francisco Bay, California, United States - SF_May12_sed_USGS_8_1 | ecosystem: Environmental > Aquatic > Marine > Sediment | place: USA... | reverse complement strand
TTCAATATTGAAAGGTAAGTTTTTGTTTATTTTTAACATTTTTGAGGGAGACAATTGGAAGAGCGTTAATAGTTTGGTTACACACAACTGTGCTTTATTGAGTATTTTAGAACGGTTTGGAATCTTCTTCGTTTATACTAAGAAAAACTTTGATCGTGTAAGAATGTTTTACTGTATTTAGCATATTAGACATGTTTACAATATGAAATAAAACTAACGAAATATAAAATTAGAACTTTATTCTTTGTCGTAGTACATGTGTACGATTATTTTGCTTTGTGTGAATAGGCGGACCAGTTCATCTGCGAAAAGAAACAGGGGAAAAGGTTCTGAATTGACATTTTGAAATTATTCAAACAAAGAAGTTTACATATATTTTAGAAAAGTAGTGAAAAAATGAGGTGTAAATATAAGTAATTAATTCCGTGTTTGATAAGTTCACCGAGTGATGAACGTCATTAGGGCTGGTTAAAGAAAGAGTGGAAATTTATTCCTTAAGTGTTTAATATTTAAGGAGGTTGTCAAAGCGCGGTCAGTTTGGTCAACTACGAGGTAAAGGTAAAACAATAAAAAATAAAAGGATGTTCGAAGAAAAAGTGTTATAAACAATACAGACAGGTCAAGTTTAAGGGCACCATGCCAATATGGCCGTTGCAAAACAAACGCTTAGAACAGCACAAGACACGTTGAACAAAACAAAACAACAACAGACATTAAGAAAAACAAGAGTCACTACATGCGGTTATAACACAGTTTAAAATGATATAGTTCAAGATGATGGACAAGTCAAACTTCAAACCTAGCATGTTGCAACACATACGAGCGTAATTTAACACATTATATTTGTTTGACCAATATCTGTCCGCGAGGATTGCTACTTAACAATGACTGGTATGAATGTCACTCCCATATTCCCCATGGTAGTAAGCAATACATATGTTTTACTCTGCATAAGGCGGACTACTTTCTCACATGATGTACTGAGTAATTTCTTATAACTAAACAGAGGACACATTTGCATTACCCGGTAAGCTCGAAACACATTTCCCTCGGATTCTCCAATCCGCGCTTCAAACGATTTAAAAGCAGCTAATAGTTCATCAATATTTCTTTCTGGAGATATTAAATTAGAGAAAGTCACTGTTGTTTTAACTTAATGGTTAAACTTGCCATGTGCAGGATAAGTTCGAACTAAAAATATGTTTTAAATGAAGAGGTTCCCGGTAATAATTACATTTTATTTCAGAAAGCTATTCATCTTCTTCAAAAAGCTTACCAATTCCAACGGACCATTATAAATTCCAAGGATATAGTTCGTATAATTGGAAATGAGCAAAAAGCTGTAAAATGAACATATCAAAGAACATACTTGAATTTTAAAGAAAGTTTTAGCACAACAATGTAATTAGGTTAAAGGAACAAATGACTGGGTGTTTTTAACATTCTACAAAAAGACGAGAATTCCACAGCAGCTAATACTAAACAAGGCTTGAGACAAAAATTTGATGCTTTGATTACATTTGATTTGTTTACAGTGATTAAGGAACGTGTATACAAAACACATTTACACACCACAATACATAATCATATTGACAAATGTGTGCTTGCGATTTCGGTCGAAACGTTATACTAATAAGCGATCGACAGCCCGCTATCTCTAGATTGATTAAGATTGTCGGACCTATCGTTGCATTCACTTTGTTATTAAGCCTATGCCAATCCAATTATATCTTGGTCATTTTTACTTATATTTAGTTATGCGACTATGCACAAATTTAGAACACAGAAGAGACAGCCCGAAAAAGATTAAATCACTTTCACATTTCACTCGTTATAACCTGATTAAAAAGATGTATATTTGATATGGTTTGGATATGTAAAACAACCAATAAATGTATGATCATTATAACACCCTTTCCATACTACGTAGTATTAATCTGTGATAAGGGAAAGTCCTAAGGAAGCACATTATGCATAATGAATATAGCAGCCTCAGTTTAGTTGAAGATGTTCATCAATGTTAATGAAAAACGCCACTCCACTGACGCCTACTATCGCATGAGCGGAACTTTATTGTCAAATGTAAACAACATACAATCCATGATTCCTAAAGACCAGAAAATACAACTACACAATAATGTAGTACGGGGTGATATTCTACAGCCGCCACACAAGCGTTTAAACAAAAAACAAACTTTATTCTGATCGCCAGTCAATTTCCAGTAAATGAACATCAACATTAATAATGTTTCCAACGTTATATATTGGTCTTATAGCCTAATAGTTACAACTATCAAAATCGATCCAATAACGACCGGCCCTTCTTTGATTATTAAGAGTATCTACATACATCTGAAAACATTTTGATTGATATAATACTCAAAGTAACTACGTTTTGTAAAATAACTTCATCATATCTTCTTTGCTTTATTCGTTTACCAAGTCACACATTTAGTAACATGTCGCTTTAACATGCATCTCGTATGTGTGAATAATATCCACAAAGGGTTACTCATTAGCTGCATACAAAAGGATAAAACAATACAGTAAGGAAGATAAAACAACGATCAACGTAAAATACAACCATATTAAACTGTATACTATAATCTATAACAGACATGCATCCCTCGAGACGTAACATTATCACAGTTCACTGACAAGCTTTGGTACACTTAGTTTAATCTTGTTCAATAGGTACAAAGTACTCAGCATTCCAATTATTGAAAGGAAACATATACATTTATATAATGCCACACGTTGTTGTTATTTTTTTTAGAAATATTTCACTTCATTTTGCGCAGTGGAAAATGTGTTTGTAATTAATAGATGTTTTACTTTAATTTTGTTTTGTTAAAAGTTAATGTATCCACGAAGCGTAGTGAACAGTAAATAATGTGTGTAGTTTTTAAAGCTAAGTTATCTTATTTGTAAAAAGGAGGACAAATATTTGCAGATTATGAATAAGTTGTATAAATATAAATAATAGCATTGCTAATGGTAACAACGATTTCGGATAAATAGGGATTTTTGTTATCAACCTGAGGAAAGAGAAAGTCATCAGGACGCATAGGCTGCATGGGAAAGTAGCAGCTTCGGTTTTATTGAAGCCGTTTAATGGTATTGAAAGATGCCACACCAATGAAATCACTAGCGCATAAACGGAACTCTATTTTCAAATGCAAGCAACATACACTTTTTGATCCCAAAGGGACCATAAAAAATAACTCCCCAATGATGTTATACGAGGCGACATTTTACAGCCCTCACACAAAGACTTAACGCCATCTGTAGTAGGTTAAATAAGTCCTCATGATTGCAGATTTTCATTCAAGCAGTTATACTATAACGATATTCGCTTATAAGTTACACATTACATGTATAAGTATTATCAGGGTATATGTAATGACAAATAGTTATTTTTATTACAACTTTTTAGCACGATACTACGTTGTCAAATCAATGCGAGAAATTATTCAAGCACACAGAAACAACTTCAAACATATGTTAATGATCATTTTAAATAAATATTTAACGACATATATGCATAACTTCGTATGGGAATGAAAAATGCGGAGATATATTTGTTGTAATATTGTTCATGTCAGCTGGTCTAAGAGAGGGTTTGCGTCGTAAGCGGGGGTCCATGGGTCAAACTAAAACCGGGTCCTTTAATTCTAAAGTGTATCAGACGTTATTAAAACGTCGCCAAAGACCATATTGCTTACACATCAGTATATAACCCAGCGTTAATGTCTTTCGTCTATCAAACCTCGTTTAAAAATGAGATTAATTTCATCTGAAATGAGCGGTCGAAAATGATCAACACTAAATTGAGATAAGTAATGCTTTTTTATTTAAAATGTCGATTCCGAAACAAATTAAGCCCTACCGCAAATGCTAGGAAGATAGATTGCTAAACAGTGTGTGTGTGTGTTCATACAGTAACACTACGTTGACAAGTTTCATGCATCATGCCACTCCCTGTCTTTAAATCTACTATAGAGAGACCAAAGGGTTCCATATACTGTAATGCGATGTAGGCCAAAGAAACAAATGTTTCGGCATCATGTTTGCAAATATTTATGCAAATATTATGACTTTCAACTGTGTGGTGGTTTAACAAACTTAATACATCAAACGAAGACATGTATCGGAAAGGAAAGGTGAAAGGCTGAAGTGGGAAAATTCTGTGTAAAAAGTCTTAGAAAACGTATTGTGGAGAAAGATAAACAATATTCTGCTGTTCAATATTGGACAAAATACAATTATAATATAAATACAGATGTAAATGTGCTTGAGACAATCGCTGTTATTATAAAAAATATACGTGGTATTTGACGAAATTTCAAAAACGCAACCACACCTTTAGTTAAAATATATTAGGAGGACAGTGTACAAAGTTGTTAAAGAACATACGAGGTAAATTATCTACTGTAATGTTAAACTGTAAGGCTACAAACAGTATATTAAAACAGCTAGTTCTGTTATTCACCTAGCCAATGTTTTTCATTGACCGTACCAAGGCGGTAATTCAACATTTTGTGGAGAAGTCCTTTAAGTAATTGAAAATTGAAAATAAAAATCAGAAAAATTGAAAAACACAAAAATAGTTATTTCTTTATGTCTGTTGCGTCTTTGTTTACTCCGTGTTTTGTGATGTTCTGTGTGTTTTTGTACGGGCCATTTTGTCATGGTGCCCATAAACTTGACTTGTCCACATTGTTTACAACCTTTTTTCTTTGAACATCTCTTCCATTTATAATATAATACGTTCTGAATCAAACTTGATCTTATCCTTGAGATCAATAGATCAAATAGAAAACGTTTTGTTATTTTTAAAGAATATTCACGTTTTAGTTACAGTAACCCAGAAAGAAGTTCGTTTCTACACAACAACAAAAATGTTAGCAATTTTTAGAAACAATACCCCAAACTCGGTAAATTTTTCTAAACACCTAGAACTATTGTTAAGCTGCTCTCTCTTTGGTGCAGGGAGCGTAGTACAAACCGCAGTAAAACCTTTTTTTTCTGGAACGGGGGTCATTACTTGTGTGCCCTAAATGTCAAAATGTGTCTTAATAAAAATTACAGGAGTGTGCTTTGCCCTAAATCTAAAATTAATTATTATACCATCGAGCGCAGTCGCATTGTTGCCGCAATAATAGACTTAACAATACCCAATTTACAAATATTTTATTGCATTTTATTGCAGGAGACGGTCATTGTGCGGTCTATTAGGTCAACCCAAATTGTCATGGGGACCATAACGTACAGTCGACTACACACCAGAACTTCACACATTTGTTGTGTTTCGATGCACGGATTCTCGACATTTTTATACTTGAATGTTTGTGCAAATCCATGTTTATTTTAAATGCTTGTCTCACATAATACAATATAATAAGTTATGTTTTAAGGTCATATCTGCAAAGATACACGCGCTTATTCTTACAGTTATATTGTGCTGATGGGATTTGTGGCTTCCAAAGAGAAGCGCGTTTAAAATATACATCGCCATTTGCAATCAACAATAACAATCGCTATGTATGGTTATCATTAGACAATTTATTTGTTAGATATTTTACTACTGTTATGTATATTTTTTAAACCTTAAATTCTGACAACAGTTTATAACATTAATTATTTTTGGAGGATTATAACAATTTTCATTGTACATTGTGTAGTTTAAATGTGTTTATCTTAATAATGAATGTCCCGGAAGTCACATGTCTTAATTCCATTTAAAGATATCCATGTTACAAAAAACGTTCACATTTCTCAACTGGCCATATGGCAGTTAAAGAATTTTTTTATGTATTACCAGGTACAATGTAATAAGAATACAAACATTTTAAAATAAACAATAAAATGGTCGACGACTTTTAATGGCCGATACAAATGATAAGATATGTACATGTATAGCGATGTAGCGCTTTGAATGGGACTTAAACATCAAACTGATATTCTGACCACATGTACTTTGTAGGAAAGCTTTAAAAGAGCGTTTGTATCATGATAGCTTTTTTATCAACATTACATAGCTCTAATAAATTTGTATCATCTGACGTAACACGTGTTAGGGAATACTAGAACAACTCACGATAGACAGTAACACCAAAATCGAAATCAACTGTGCCATATAGATTGATTTTGTTTAAATTCCATCTAATATTTAATTAGTCGTACATTATGAACAACTGTCAACTGGTCTGATTTTTACCACGTACTTAGTAAAAAGGCTAAGGCAGAGAGTTTCGCGTCGGAAAGTACTTATCTAAAATACTATATTTTTATTAAAATAATTATTTTATTTATATATTAAAGAAAGGTAATGTTAATTTTAACAGACCTTTCTTTGTTTGTGACTCGTGCGAATGATTTTAAAACATATTTATTTCATTGTTTTAATATTCGCAAAACGACAATTAAACAAATTCAAAGAACAAAAAAAACTACGTAACAAAACACCATTGCATTTCATCGTCTTCTGTGTACATGTACCATGAATTCAAACCAGTAATAGCTCGTTTCAATATAATTATTAAAATGATGAAGTTTTGAGTAGGGTCTTTATTGCTCTACAGGAAATATAAATTCACATTTTGAACGTGTATCCATTGAATTCAAAACCGCAACGTCGAGATTTGTAATATCGTGTTTTTTTTTCAGGAAATATTTTGTGATACAGTCTGGTTATGGTGACTTTGTTTTTAAATTATAGATACAATTTTACTATGTGGCTTCGAAAACGGCGTCAAACAAGGCGTACGTGAATATAAATGTATAATACAGTTATTAAATATGTAGATAAAACGTTTGTTTTCATTCACTTAAAGGCATTGTATGGCGGTCTGTGTATATTTATATTAAAATTACAATTTAATTAGCCTTTAAGTGATTCGAACTATGTAAGAAAAGCAGGGGGCGGGCTTGAACATTGAAACAAAATTGAATTGTTTAGAGCAACAAAAAAGTATCGATCACATCCATTCCTACCAAAATTGTAATACCCCAATACAAATGAAATATAAATGAAAATGTCTCATTTATGTGCATATTCGTTGCGTTTATTATGTTTAAAAGGGAATAATCTCACATTTCTTGTCATGTAAAGAAAATATTTTGAAAAGAAGAGATATTGGTAATGTTGTCCTTTCAACAAATGTAATATCGTATTGACATGATAAATATTTTTCGCTTTCAATAAAAGATTCCCATAAATCTGTTAACCCATCAGCGCATTCTGTAAGCAGTATTTTGTCATTCCTGATATTAAAAGCAAAACCATGATCCGAATAAAATTACCGTCTGGTCACCATAAATCACGCACCGTGTTCTATCGTTTATTATTCAGTGCCGACCAAAAAAATTTTGCTTTTTTATGTAAAAGATATTAACCAGTCTAGTTTTGTAACATTAGAAGGTTAAGATTCTTTCTCAAAATTGTCCTTAAGGCGGCTAGATCACATACTTTGGTTTGGACAGTACTTTTCTAAAATATAATGTAAACAAAAGTCTCAGTCAAGAAATGTCGTGTTGTATATCTGACTATATATATTAGGGCAACATACAGAAAAAGGTGTAAAATGCATGGAAACTGAGATAAACTCTTTTTCTGTCCCATGGACAAGAGTAATATTTCCACTCATGATGAATGGTGTATTCGAAAACATCCATATTTGTGCATAATTTTCTTTAAATTTAACAAATGGTATGTTATAATTGTGAAACATTTATTTAGATTTTAGGATACTAGATTATTTCAATTTTTATGCCCAAACTGAGCTCTGGTGGCCTTAAAATGTTTTAGAGTCATGTAACTTAATTCAGTTTTAACCATATGTAACTTCTTTTGGAGTCTCACGGTTTAAAACCAGCAATTACGAAGTCATTCTTATGAGATACAAAGTCAGAGACCTGTAGCCACGTTTGTTTGACATAATGGTGTTAGTTAACTGTCTGTATTACATTATGATAATTGTTATGTTTTTCAAGATCTCTGATAAATGATGAAACGAAAGCGTATTAGGTTTCATTTTAAACTTGCAAAATACATCAACACATCACCACGTGTAGCAGCTACACAAAGTCAGACATTGGAACAAGCAAATGCAATTTAGATTACATAAAATGAAGCCTAATGCGCTTTCAATCCCTTGATAAATGACTTGTTATGCGTTGTGCAGACATATGCAATACGTAGGTGATTTATGAGGTTTGCGTTATCTAATAACATTTTTTATAATCAGTTGATGTTCTCGGCCACCATTGGTAATTATGGATCAACAAATCAATGTCACTATAAAGCGAAAGCAAAGTCCTAATAGCGGCAGAATTCCAGCCATCTACCTTTTGATCTGGACTTCACCTGAACCGATATGGCAACGTTGTGTATGATTTTTTTTTAATTTAGATACAAGCAGAAGCCACCGCACATGGTTATTAAATTGACTTAGGTCTTATACTAGACTTATGAATTAATACCACTTGCAAACGGGTTATGTTCTTTCTAAACAGTTTAACAATACCCAGTGTACCAATTTATTGCGTTTAATATTAAAGGAGATTGTCAATGCGCGGTCAGTTTGGTCAACTAAAGATATAACAATAAATATTAAAATGATGTTCAAAGAAAAAGTTTTATAAACAATACAGGTAGGTCAAGTTTAAGGGCACCATGCCAATATGGCTCGTTAAAAACAAACGCTTCGAACAGCACAAAACACGTAGAACAAAAACAAAACAACAACATACATTGAGAAAAACAAGAGTCACTACATGTGGTTATAACACAGTTTAAAATGATATAGTTCAAGATGATGGACAAGTCAAACTTCAAACCTAGCATGTTGCAACACATAATTTAACACATTATTTTTTGACCAATATCTGTCCGCGAGGATTGCTACTTAATAATGATTGATATGAATGTCACTCGCAAATGCCCCATGTCAGTAAGCAATACATTAAATTTTGTTTGTTTTACTCTGCATAAGGCGGACTACTTTCTCACATGATGTACTGTGTCATAAGGGAAGAACAAAGCGATGTTTCTTATAACTAAACAGAGGACACATTTGCATTACCCGGTAAGCTCGAAACACATTTCCCTTGGATTCTCCAATCCGCGCTTCAAACGATTTAAAAGCAGCTAATAGTTCATCAATATTTCTTTCTGGAGATATTAAATTAGAGAAAGTCACTGTTTTTTTAACTTAATGGTTAAACTTGTCATGTGCAGGATTAGTTCAAACTAAAAAATTGTTTTAAATGAAGAGGTTCCTGGTAATAATTACATTTTATTTCAGAAAGCTATTCATCTTCTTCAAAAAGCTTACCAGTTTCAACGGACCATTATAAATTCCAAGGATATAGTTCGTATAAATGGAAATGAGCAAAAAGCTGCAAAATCAAAGAACATACTTGAACTTTAAAGAAAGTTTAAGCACAACAATGTAATTAGGTTAAAGGAACAAATGACTGGGTGTTTTTAACATTCTACAAAAAGACGAGAATTCCACAGCAGCTAAATTAATACTAAACAAGGCTTGAGACAAAGAATTTGATGCTTTGATTACATTTGATTTCTTTACAGTGATTAAAAAACGTGTATGCAAAACACATTTACACAACACAATAATAATCATATTGACAAATGTGTGCTTGCGATTTCGGTCGAAACGTTATACTATACAGTCTGCTATCTCTAGACTGATTCAGATTATCGGACCTATCGTTGCATTCACGTTGTTATTTAGCCTATGCCATTCCAATTATATCTTGGTCATTTTTACTTATATTGAGTTATTCGGCTATGCACAAATTTAAAACACAGAAGGAACAGCCCGAAAAGGGTAAATCACTTTTCCTTTTTTACTAACTTATTATTACCTGATTAAAAAGATCTATATTTGATATTGTTGGGATATGTAAAGCAACCAATAGAGGCCTGATCATTATAAAGCGCTTTCCATACTACGTAGTATTAATCTGTGAAAAGGGAAAGTCCTAAGGAAGCACATTATGAATAATGAAAATAGCAGCCTCAGTTTAATTGAAGATGTTCATTAATGTTAATAAAAACGCTACTCCGTTGACGCCTACTATCGCATAAGCGGAACTGTATTGCCAAATGTAAACAACATACATTCCATGATCCCTAAAGACCAGAAAATACAACTACACAAGGGTGTAGTACGGGGCGATATTCTACAGCCGCCACACAAGCACTTAAACAAAAATAAAAAATTCTTCTGATCGCCAGTCAATTTCCAGTAAATGAAAATCGACATTAACAATGTTTTCAACGTTATACGGTATATTTATCTCATAGCCTAATAGTTACAACTATCAAAAGTAATCCAATAACGACCACCCTTTCTTTGATTTTTTAGAGTATTGACGTACATCTGAAAATTGATATAAAACGCAATGTAACTATTTATTATAAAATAAGTTCATCGAATCTTCTTTGCTTTGTTCGTTTACCAAGTCACATTTAGTAACATACATGTACAGCTTTAACATACATCTCGTATGTGTGAAAAATATCCACAAAAGGGTACTTTTACGGCATACAAAAGGATAAAACAATACAGCATGGAA
>Ga0224511_10004439_pt1 | contig 10606 bp, 7 predicted proteins | sample SF_May12_sed_USG_2_FD_169988 | JGI IMG/M metagenome (GOLD analysis project Ga0224511, IMG submission 169988) | Sediment microbial communities from San Francisco Bay, California, United States - SF_May12_sed_USGS_8_1 | ecosystem: Environmental > Aquatic > Marine > Sediment | place: USA... | reverse complement strand
TTTCGTGTTGTTGTAAGATGACTGTGATCGATATTGACCTGTTTGTTATGTATTTTGTGTAGCATTGTGAGACTGGCTTGATTTCTGCGTTGCTCAAGAGTAGACCACTTTAACTCTCTAAGCACGTTTGTGACACTGCTTGTGTACTGATGGTCATTTTGAACATACCTTGCGGCTGACGTTTGAACCATTTAGAACATAGACCGTCTCTGTAAAACAGCCTCTGTTTTACTTTTTCTTGTTTAAATATTAACAAACGTATTTAACACCGTTAATGCGCCAGTGACGTTGTTTCTATAGAATTTGTCTGATCGATTAACGTTCATTATTCAAATAAGCAATGAAGTCACATTATGAGAAACAGCCAGTGCATTCGAGTTATTGGAATTAATAGATAACAAAATCAGGGTAATGCAAGTTGAAAAAAAGTTTTCCAGAATGTTTACCTGGACATTGTTTACTTAAGCATGTGCTTGATTCCTGCTTTTCACCCATGAAATCATCACCGCCGTGAAACGGTGGCGGGTTGTCACACGTTCTGGTGCGTGTTCTTGTCCCGTTGTCACAGGTGACGGAACACGTGCCCCACGACCCCCAGATGGACGACCAGCCGTCCACTACAAGACGTTACAGAAACATTTATGTTGTAGTTTCCTTTCATTGTGGTAATGTAAGGATTGATTTCTTTTTTCAGGGCGCATTATTTGTAAATAAGCTCAAAGTGACGCTTCGGGTAGTTTTCCTTAAAGAGCGTTTATACTCAATATGCCATCGAAAATTAAGATATTTATAATATCTAGGTTATCCATATGTTTATTGACTTTTTATAAAGAAATATGATATATATCGCTCGTCCTTTTTCATCAGTTTATCTGCTGTCAAACCAAATATCATACAATTTAGAGGTCATGTTTCGCGTCAGAATGTTTTGTCCCAGTCAGTATAAATGTTGATAATAGTTCCAAAATTCGATATACCAAAACGAATCACTATAGAATTGTAAAATGGCTTGCAATTGCTTCATTAAAAAATGTTTAACAACATCGGATAAAATAAATCCTGACAACCTTACCTACGTCGCATAGGTTGCAAAACTTTCTACACAGTCGTTTTGCGGTCTGAACGTTATCATTGCAGATGTTGAAGTCGGGGCAGCTCGGTGATACGTCCACGCACGGTGCTAAAATTGCGAACGAAGGTAATGGTTCATTAGCAGAAAACATCTAGTTCATGTTAACACATCATAGTCAATACGCAATATATTGATAGTCCTAAAATGACCAGTAATGGTGGCAGGATGTTACAAAGAACAGGTGTACACACGTTTGATGCGACAGTCTCTCTTCTACAGTTCAGAACAGAACACACTTTTAAAAGTATATTTTGAGTATATTGACATGTCTAACATTTTAAACATGAATAAGTAAAATTCCTCATAAATAGTACTTGCCTTGCGTAGTATTTGGTGTCAAAAGAAATCCTGTAACCAGAAAGAGAAATTTGTTCAAAACAAATAATAATTAAAATACTTAATATTGTCTTGCTATTTTTATTCATTGTGACTCAATTTAAATCATATCGTATAAAACATGCAATACATACCGCACAATTGTATTTATTAAAATAAAACGCACTTCCAATTGTAAAACAAACTAACACGAACACATATTGTAAGATTGTCGTTCAACATAAAGAACTGCTTTAATTAAAGTTATTCCTACCTGAAGTCAGTGCAAATGCGTAACAAATAATTGAAGTTCGCATCAACAGTGTCTTTATTTCCGAAGGCATACCGATGTATTAAAATATTGTCACAAAAGAGATGCGTATGAGAAAGTGTTAGCTTCGCAATAATGGACCGTTCTGCAATTGTCAATCATTATCATTAATAACAGTACATGGTCAATTTTAATCCAATAGATTAGGATTAAATTGTCAGGTGACAATCTGACCTAGAAAACACAAAAGAAAGACCCCTTCACAAGCCTTCACAAGATCAAAGCAAATCTCCCGCTTTGGGCGGAGTTTGAAATTTTGTGGAACGGTGCATTGAACATTGATCGCGGGTAATACATAAACCGTCAACGTGCTTTCGTCCGGCTAAATTAAATATCAGACATGTCTTCCAGTCAGTAGTTTTAAAGTTTAATAAATATACGGCAAACAAATTGGAGTTCTATTAACATTAATATATTAAAAGAAGTTTTTATGCTTGCAGTGAAATGCAGACATTTACATATGACATATGAAAGGGAAAGCCTCAAGGATATTTTGATCATCAATGGGCCGTTTATATCGGTCCTCAAACGATTCGTAGTGTCATTAGAAACCTTAGGTATACAAGCTACATACATATCAATAGAAAACTCGACTACAAATCGGACAACTGTCTAAGCATGAGAACACTTTAAAGAGTTAAACATGCTTTTCTATTGAAAGCAGCAATAACAGATATATGTCGAACTTAATAATTTTAAAACAAGACCAATGTAGAACCCCAGAGATTGCGAAACACTTAAACACTGGCAATGATAGGAGCTTGTGATTGATTGCTGGCTTCAATGTAATACAAACTCACACATTTGCACGAACATGTCAATATATACACATGCACATGTAAAGTTTAATTTAAATGTATATCGTAATGCAAGGAGTTTTAGTGCACTTCTGCCAAACATTTTGTAACAGAACAAAATTGTTTCTAAATCCTGGCGTGTGTTTATGTGGAAGTTTTCAGGGGCATTTACTGCTCTTGTTGAGTCGTTTTAATGAAGTCGTATTTGGTTATAATAATTTACAAAAAGTCATGTGAGTGTTTGATATTTACACCAACTGTGAAGAAAACGCGCGCTAACTTAACGTGTTAACGTAGCAACAAGACACCTGGTTATGCATACTACATTTTTTATACTGAACTAACTTAAGGATTAATTTTGCTGCAATGCACCGACAATTAAATTTAATTTGATAACACATCGGTGTAACTACATATTTAATTTTGACAAATAGTTTAGGGAGTTTTCTTTTGTATCTGTAATTTATAATTAAATGTTAAATACGTAACAGTCATGGCGGTGGGTTGATATACACTGTACACTGTTTGATGACAATGTCATTGATTTTTCTACTTTAACATACGGCACTTCAGTTAACAAATATGCCAATGATGTCTACATACAATATTATGTACATTAACGTTGTAAGACTCTATTTTCTTGCATATGGGACAAGGATTTCCGCATCAACTTCCGGTGCTGGAAAATGTCATCTTACACCACCCATGTAAGACGAGTCGCGTGCGATGACGTCACGATTTCCCTTGTATTACTTTTGTACAAAATTGCATTCATTTTGCTGGGTTCTGGTCTTAAACAGTAAGGATAGTATTAAAATAGTTAAACATGTAATTTAACAGCACCTCAAGTAAATTACAGCTGTCAATTTCAACTGTATGACATAATTTAATGCAAGTTTCTTTACTATCGTCCGTGGGAAAATCCCGTCGTCAAGTGCGATGGCGATGGCCTCGAAGCCGGACACAACGTAATCATTTCAACTGTTTTGAAAAAAAACACATCTTCCTTTTTTATATCCGATGTTCTTGATGATGATTTGTAATAAATTCACATATTTATGTAAATAAATCACAATAAAACACTTTCTGAATGAAAATTAATAAATCTGGCGGGGTTCAATATGTACGCGTATTCATCCATGTTTTACGCAAATTCCAGACATATTATCCCGTGTTTTAACGAAAAGCGGTTTGTTCAATCGATTTATGTTTAACATGTTCTTAAGACTGTCACGAACTCTTGATTAAATATCCGAAATTAATGAAAACACATAGTTCCGAACGTCAGACGGTTTTATTTTAGTAAACACACTGGCCCATAGCCGCGACGTCATGATGTAGTTGAATGAAATAATGCTACGCTTTGGTTGTACAATAGATATATAGGTCGCGATGTTTATTTGTTGTTTTAGGCCCCGTAGAGTTAAATGAAACAAAATATGCAAGAAAAAGTATCTATCATGTGTTCCTGGTGTGGATGGGAAAATCCATTCTTGCATATGGGACAAAGAATTTCCGCATCAACTTCCGGTGCTGGAAAATGTCATCTTACAGCCCTCCCATGTAAGACGAGTCGCGTGCGATGACGTCACGATTTCCCGTGCACTACTTTTGTACAAAGTTGCATTTATTTTGCTGAGGTCTGGTCGTATACAGTCAAGATAGTATTAAAAATGTTAAACATGTAATTATACAGCACCTTTAGTAATGACAGCTGTCAATTCCAACTATATGACATAAATAAATGCAAGTTTCTTAACCATCGACCGTGGGAAAATCCCGTTGTCAAGAGCGATGACCTCGAATCCGGACACAACGAGATAATTTCAACTGTTTCGAAAAAACCAAACTTACCTTTTTAATTTGGATGTCTGTGATGGTGATTTATAATAAATTTACATATGTATGTGAATAAATCACAATAAAACACTTTTTGAATGGTAATGAAGAAATCTTGCCGAGTTATCGTTTGGTACGAACTTTTATAAGTACGCGTATTCGTCCATCGTGTTATGCAAATTCCAGACATATTATGCTTTATTTTAACGAAAAGCCGTTTGCTCAATCGATTTATATTCTACCTGTTCTTATTATTATCACGAACTCTTGATTAAATATCCGTAATAAATAGAACACATTGTTTCGAACGTCAGACGATTTTATTTAGAAACACATGTCCCATAGCCGTGACGTCACGATGTTGTTAAATGAAATCTAACTACGCTGTGGTTTTACTATAAAGACATAGGTCGCGCTTTTTGTTTATTGTTTTAGGCACCATACAATTAAATGAAATAAAATATGCAAGAAAAAGTATAGCAAGCCTCGTCACCGCCTGTCATTGTCTGCATTCGTTCTTATTGGAAGGGGAAATGGTGTTTGCCTTTACTTTGTAAAAAAGCGGTTCTTGATTATGTTTACACTGTAAGAGCATACAACTGTTACAAAGTTATGATTATGTTATGGTAACGATAAAAACATATAATGAAAAAGAAAATACAAATGCTTTCAAAGAGTAAAAGTATGCATAATTCATACAATGACAGACAATTGATGTTCTAAATGTATATACAAATATTTTCAGTCACAACCTTTGTAACAAGTTCAGAACATACAGTTCAATACCTTCAACAAATGGTTTCGCATTGTATGCGTCAACAAAGTTTAACTGGTAAACTATAAGTAGTAATTAAATGTTTTGAAAATATGAAGACGTTTTACACGCCAATAATACATTCTATGCGGAAGAAAACAACACACATCTGGAATCAAACTTTACGACAGAATTACCTTTTTAATTTGGAAGCACGTACAATTACCTTATTTTGATAAAGTGAGTAAATCCAAATCAGAATACAAAATGAAATACCCTCTGATAGACATTGCAAAAAATGTATACATGTATTTTCAAAATTGTGTATTTCTACGTTATATGATGAGTTTTATTAATGTTTGTATTCTTTATGCTTTTGGCAATAGTCTAAACATAATAGAATAGGTTATTTGGAAAGAGGATTGGTACTTTACAAAATCTGTAATATATGAATAATAAATATGTAATTATAGTGTTTAAGGTAACGTAAAACATTACAATAAAGTTACACCAGGTCCACTATGCAGTGCGTTGTGGAGGTTTTACACACATAACAGTAAATTTACAAACGAATACTACATTCATAAAAGAATAAAATAAAAGCAAGTGTTCTATTGAAAATTTTCCAATTGTTATTTTCCAATATTGTTAGCAAAGACACATTATTTTTTGTATTTTGGTTTTCTACTGTTATTTTAACATTTTATGTTCCAGACTGGTAAGTTTCGAGAAAAATATTTAACCAACCTCCTACCCATACAAAATTGAGCTTGGCTCGAAGGAGAAACAACCATATTTTAAGCTTGGCCTAATTGACAAAATCGTTTTCAGTTTCTAGATAAAGTAGTATGTGCGTCAATTTTTTTTAAAACTATAGTCCTTTTGGTTATTCAAAAACAATTCTATATACTGACTGATAATCATAAGCAATAAAAGGTTGTCATTATCTGTTTACAGAACTGTGTTTTTTTTGTACAATCCGCCATGCTATTTGTCACGGTGCCCTTTAAATTGACTGTTTGTCTACATTTTTGCTTTGAATAACTATTTTGTATTTAAACTTCGGCAACGCTGTTGAAATGAAACTGATGAAAGGAAAGCCCCCAGGAAGCATAGCCTGTATGGGAAAAACAGCATCGGTATACACAATTAACATACATTTCAAAGTTTAAATTCCATTTGTATAAAAGGTATGTAACACATCTTTTTAAAGTCACTAACGAAATACAATTATACTATTTTTTATAAAAATAATTATTTTGCGTTTCTCTATAAGGGGAAATAAACCATAGTCCATGTTCGAATCTTTTGTCATAGTTATTACCCGTATCAGTTACTATCGTACTTCGACGAAACAAATGCAAGTGCTATCGTTAGGCTATTACATGGATGCGTAATGCTTCCGTAAAATTGATCTGTCAAACGGTTGAGTTATCCGTTAAAAAGCTCTCAAGAAAGAAATCGTCTATTACATAGCTGCGTTATTTATGCGTTCGGCATAGTGAGCGTTTTTTAACGGATGACGGACCGTGAACGCATAGGTTTTGACTTTTGATAGGTGCTTAATTTGAAGTCTTACATTGCTAAAATGCGAAAGGACAGTAAATGCTCAATGCCTCATAGCTACAAAACACTCGTATGAATGCCCCAACGCTTTCATAGCAGAAAGTTTGACAGTCAAGGCTACGGATGTGTTAGCCACCACGCCGGTAATAAACAAAGCGTCGATGTTTACATTATTGTCAATAAAGAAGCAGAAAACAATGTCAGACTAGTAGCAGCAAAGATTATCATTACCGTCGAATTAGCGTTTTTCTTATTTTGAAATACGTTGTGAAACATTAGAATCATTGGCTTTTTCACAAATAAGGGAGGTAATGTGCGCTCATCTCCGTAACCAGAGATTACGTATTTGCATTACTATCGAAAAAGGCTAAGGTATTCCGATTGCTACGGTTGATAAGGGAGCAGTTGTTATAACGTTTACAGCATGTATGCGACCTTGCGTTAAAATTAGACGAAATCAAATGGTTCCCGACTTGTTACATTTTCACTTAATATGCATTTAATATGCACTTAATATGCACTTAATATGCATTTTGCTTGGTGGCTTCTGACAGTCTAAATGACAACTTACGTGTAAAAATAATTTAGTTTTAATCTTTTAAATATAGAATTAGCTATGTCCCGTCTTATTATTTAAATCGAGGCATTGACATTTAAACGTATGTATAACTACAATGGAGTTGACACTTATAAACACAAATCAGAAATGTATGTTCATGGCACTAAGGATACCACAAAGAAATTGAAACAAACATCATATACATACAACATACATGATTGTGTCATTGAATAGGAAGCACAAAGCTCTAAACAATTAACAAACAACACAGAGGGAGTTTTGCAGTCGAATATTCTTACTTTGTTTCTCTTGCAATCATGGCTTATCTCCAGAAGTTAGTATGGTTAAGTACCATGAGCTTGGTATCTGATACCAACACTGACTTAATTTATCGGGGCGGTATCGCAGAGAGTCTATAACAACCACTGTTGAACATTTTTATTCTTTCCATAACTATAATACGCCGACCTCTGATCGTTGGCTAAAAGTCGACATTCGGAAACCTTCGTGATATTTCGGCAAAGGAAATTTAATTGACCTATCGACAGCCCGCCCTTCTTCCTTTCTATGCGTTCAGTAGCAATCATATTTGTATTCGCGAACGACCGCGAACGTTCGGTAATTTAGCCAATTACAGCGCCTTGTGTTGATATTGCGCCCAGCTGCGCACAGGTCAACCTTTGTGCTTCAGACTTTCAGAATGCCAAACTGTTGTGCAAGAATTTCTGCGGATTATGTGATCTTGGTGAGAGTTTACATCCTTGAATTGTCTTGTAAATTGTTTTACCAAAAGCTTTTGTTCAGGTTGAAGCATTATATGGTCACTGCTAAAGATGCACTGTGTTTATCTTTTGGTCAGATTAGTTGACATCTGCATTATTATCTATTAAAAAGTGAAACATATTACCGTTTATATGAAAAGCTGACGAATGTGGTTATCAATGTACATGTATGTTACCATATTTTAGAATAATTGCATTTGTTGAAATATGTGGTCCGATAATTCGGCTTTGTTTATTTACGTTTCGATCCATTGCGTTGAAACAGGTCAATAGCTTGACAACATCCGATACTTTCAGTTCACTCGGTGGTTCAAAGGTAACGCATCCGATGCGAGAGGTCCGGTGTCAAATCCCGGCTCTGGCAAGGACTTTTAAATTTATATGAAAATGGGTGGCTATCAAAGTCGGCTGTGTGTATTTAGAATTTGACCCAAGACATTAAAACAGTAAAATAGCTTGACAACAATCGATGCAATCGGTTGACTAGGTGGTCTAGAGGTAACGCATCCGAATTGGGTGGGTGCAAGATGCAAGTATGTTTGATTTTATGCTTGTTGTTGTTGTGGCTTAACTGTGTGTGCTTAAAATCTTTTGACACGAAATTGTGCAATTCCTTTTGCAATGATAATTAACTAATAATACTCAACGCATTGCAAAATGTGTTGCCGGTAATTGGCCCTATCGACAGCCCGCCCTCCTGCCCTGGTCTTCATGATTTACGCATCGTTTGTCTGACTACTTATTATAATATGAAATCCATATCGCTGCATTATAATATTACTGACCAATGGACAGTTCGACAACTGTCAAGTATGATCATTTATAACAGTACATGGTCAATTTTAATCCAATTTGTAAGGGATATATTGTCAGGTGACAATCTGACCTAGTATATACAATAGAAAGCGTATTTCTTTTTTGTGATAAGCACGTTGTCGCAAAACTTTCTAAGAACAGAAATATTGTGTTCACACATTTTTTTCATAATATATATTCACGATATGAAATTTAAAAGGAAAACAGTTTTTGTTTGCGCAGGAAATGTACTGATTTTACTGTTATAAGTTTTTATTTCTTTGAAATCAGTGCACATACTTTCATTCAAATGGTACATGGAACATGACAACAAGATTCATGTTGAAGTACAAAAAATAATTATAATAATAACTGATTGTCAAAGTGTTTTTTGAAAAGAAATTATAGATGTAGGAAAGTTGGAAGTATAGGTATTGATAGAGAGGTTGTAAGTGTGGAAGTGGAGTAGTGTATATCCAGGAGTAGATGTTTTTGCTACGAATTGCATAGTGTTCCTCTTAAAAAGTGTTCTTATACAGTTGCCATTTGGCTTTTTACTTATTAAGTTTATTATTCATGGTGGTAGCTATGACATCTTCTACCATCATTCTGTCCTTGACATAGGTATGAACAACTGCGATAACTGGAATTTGACTTAGAAATTTTGATCTAAAAATAAAATATTTTGCTAGAAGTATAAGGTAGTGGACAATCCAACTGTTTGTTTTACTACCTTCCAGTAGGTTGCACCAAACTATGTTTTGGAAGTTAACATTTTTTGTTAAGTGGTTCAAGAATTTGACTGGTAAAAGCGTTCCAAAAAAAATTGTATGTACTGACATTCCCAAAACATATGTTGCAAAGAATCCGGATTAGAATGACAAAAGTCGCACCGACTGGAGGAAGCTATTTTACACTTGAAAAGAAATGAGTAATTTGGAACAATGCGGTTGAGAAATTTAAATTGAAATTCTCTTAGTTTTGTTTCATTAGTTATTTTATTGTAACATAATGTTCTATATAGGTAAACAATCATTTGCGTTAAACACGCATTTATAAACTAAAAACACATATGCGAATATAGTAAACGCTTCAATGGTAAGTTTCCCCCTGATAAACATTTATCGCACGTTTGTAAAAAAAAAACTGATTGCATCCTCTTAGTAATAACTTATTTGAAATTAAGGAATTAAAAGTGCTTTAATTTCTCTGTTTAACATAATACATACAAATCTATATAAAAATTACAAACCTATACCAAGTTTTTTTTATTTTCTTTTAAAATATTTTCTTATTTACAATTTTACTCTCTCTTTTTTTACCATGTAATGGTGTAATATGTTTATTATTTTTCTGTTTGTTTGAGTTGGATTTTTGTTTTAATTTTGCCCTTTTTTTCTCCACGCAGACAACATTATTTTAATTTCCATAATAACTTATACATTCTTAGTATTGATAAGACAATGTTACTTGATGCATTCACGCAGTATGATCACATTATTAACTAACATACATGTAGGGCTGTCAATTTTGACAGAAATAAATTAGGCGACCGAGATAAACACAATCTACACTTCTCTGTAAAACGTCTACATCGTGAAATCTTTATGCTAAACGCATATTTTCTTAATACATTTTCACGCATAAACCTCTTAACTAACATCGCCTATTAAAATATATACTATATCACGTTTGACATACGTAATAACTATGACCATCTCCAATGAATATATATA
>Ga0224511_10004438_pt1 | contig 10607 bp, 3 predicted proteins | sample SF_May12_sed_USG_2_FD_169988 | JGI IMG/M metagenome (GOLD analysis project Ga0224511, IMG submission 169988) | Sediment microbial communities from San Francisco Bay, California, United States - SF_May12_sed_USGS_8_1 | ecosystem: Environmental > Aquatic > Marine > Sediment | place: USA... | reverse complement strand
GCATTTGTCAATGTTGACACTTCATTCCTACAAAATATCGGATTCCTATAAAGGCAATTAATTCCCATCCCGGGAGACATTCGCATGCAATTATGTTCACTTTAGAACACACACTGTTAGATAGTTCTTACACACTAGCTAATACGAGTTTTATGTAGGCTTTAAGAAACGTAAATAATACAGAATCAATATTTTGTTTCATATATAAAAGATGTTGAATATAGACACGTAGCATAACATACATGTATCCGTGGTGTTTTTAAATTATATGTTGCGTTTAAACAAACCCGTTAAAGGGAACAACCACAGCGTTATGCCCTACATTGTAAATAGTCAACTATTAACGTTCACAAACAATTATTCATGTTGAAATCAAATAAGTCAAGTATTTTTTTGTTAACTAAAATCACAGCTTTTAGAAATATACATAACATTTCTTCTTTAAGTAATTCAGTAGCCAAACCAATTGATTATATGCGGTAGAGCAGAATTATAAACATAATTTGTTATTTACTTTATACACTTCAGCTATATTAAAATGCACGCATTAACAAAGGACAGAGGGCATCTTTAAGTTTCGAAAATGAAAAATGAGTAAACACAAAAAGCATTCATTAACATTTCAACACTTGTTAAAGTACTAAATGTTCATGATGTACTCTACCTAGAAGTCAAGTATGTATTACGAGTGTAAGTTTAGTGTAATAATATTTTATTGCAAATACAATATGTACAAAAATCATAACCCAATGTATAGGATACATATTCCACCAGTATGTCAATACGTCAAATGTAAATGCAAAAGGGTTGGACCACACGTTATTAGCAACTTAGTTTTTAAGCGATTGTATGCTGTCTTCTTATAGTAAGGGTCTAAAATTGCCAAGGTGATTATTGTTTGCTTTAAAGTCATTTGTGTACAAAACAACACCAAACAAAACGTTTTTTATCAACTTAAAATAATGTCTCAAAAGAAACAAGTTAAGTATAGCTTTGATTTCGCTTCAATAAAATTTAAGTGGAAGCCATTATAGAACTTAACAAACAACATTTAAATAGTTTGGTAAATTGCTGTCCAGGAAAAATCGAATTTGTTTTAATGGAAATGCGGTTTGGTAATATTCTAGTTAAAACAGCTGTATGTGTCGCAAATGTTGGTTTAACTTGTATACCGTGATTTTATAGATTTGTTTTTTAAATAAAAACAACAGTTCTCACTGTCACTAAAACAGTTATGAATACCGCTATGAGACTTAATTATTAAATGTGCTCACACTTTTACATGTTTTTATACTCAAAGTCGACGATAATGACTATCTGTGTTTAAGCGTAGAAGGCGTTCATTGCAATTTGACGATAACGTTTTTTACGTGTCGTCATAGTATGAATTTTATTATCACGTTTCAAACGTTTTTTGTCAATTTAATACGACAAATTTTAGCGTTCCAAATGTTAAATATGTTTTTAACTGATATGCAAGTTAAACTCCGTGTTTCTAAATTTAAATATTGATACAACATTTTTTAACTGGTGTTTCAGTATCTGCATCCACACTTGAGAACCAGAGCCTGGCAGAGGGTACTATAAACATATATAATACATGTATATATTAGACCGGTGACCGTTCTTTACAAACACAGCATTCTAGTGCGTTCCATTTTGTTATATTATGTATGTCTCTTAAAGAACATTGAGTTATTTTCATAGAGGCTGGAACTAAAGTACCGACATACTGTTTGAAATGACGTCCGATTCAGGGCATCGGACGTCATTTAAAGTTCTCTCGATACGTTAATTGGTAAGCCCATGTTAACATCAGTCTAAAATGTCATTACTCATATATGTGTTAACGCTATCTAAAGGCGTCGATTGTGTAAATAATATAGAAACAACGAATTCAATCCTCCTGATCACATTACGGTTTCCGGGATACGCGATATAGATGAAACACATTGCGAGATAAATCACATAGATTTATCTTTAATCATATGTCAATGTTGACATTTCATTTACAAAGGAATAAACTATTTCCCGTAGGCAAGATCGCTCTATAATATTTATATTAAATAAAAATATGTTCGGATGACAAAAGCAATTTGTATGTTATGAAATTATTCCTACTTTAAGTTAACAAAAACGATTGAAAACACAAGTCCTACAGTAAAAAATGTATTTATTTTCATTACTTGTGATTGACGTTGTCTTCTCTTACGTTGTAACGCATTTCACTATTTTCAACTTAATTGATCCTGTAACAACAGTACACTGGATACTTTTTATTGTTTTGGACCCACAGCCAATTAGTACACCAAGGTAAATGTTTGAAGTTAACGCTAATTTTTACAGACGCCATCATAAAATGTAATTAATTCTAAAATGTCAATGAAACCTTTATTTGTTACCACATTAACATTAGCATTTAAAGAAAAAGGAACTTTCCCCTGGGTTATTACCGCAATACACCAAGAAAAGGGGTAATGACATCACGAATTGTTTACATAATGATACGAATTGTTTACATAACACTACCTGTCATTGAAGAGTTCGGTTATAACTTAACTGCGGTTACAGATGCAAAATCGAAATAACTTGCCAGTTACCGTGGTTTACTGCGTAAATAATCAACGCCCTTGTGGTTTAATTCCTAGGCAACGGAACTTGAAGCCGTTGGTAATATACCATGCCTACTCGTAACTTTTGTCTTAAAAATAGAAGTTGTAGTATAGAGCTACAATTTGCAAATAAATTAATACATGTACAAGGTAATGTGCAACCAACAACGAACACAAGCTAGACAAATTGTTCTACGACATGAGCATAAACATAGCAATACTGTTTTTGATCATTGATTTCATTACATTATTTATGGTTTTGCGAAATGTTTACATTATATGTATTTTTTCACAAACAATTACATTGTGACGAAGTATCGGTATACACAATTAAGGATTTTCAAAACAATTTTCATAGCACATAGGATACGTCATTATTGAATAGTATATAAATACATGTTGGCAAAGAAGTGATGCACGCAGTAAGCGCTTTAAGTGAAGCAAAACACAACATCATTTAAACAACTGACTATTAATAGGCTGAGGGAAATGAATCCATTTACATGTATTATGCATGATCACATTTACCATATTCAGCTTGCTGCGTTACTATTTAATGTTGTCAACACTGCTCCCGAGTCCCATTTACATAAAATGACTCCCAGCACACTACTTACAAATAGAATGCATTCGAACAGTCGCCATCTTAATACATTTTGTAGTTATATACGTTTCATATGATTGATATTCGATATCAGAAAGTATTGTTCATACACCGAAGATATAAAAACCTTATATATACTTTAAGACGTTTTGAAAATTCTCTTAGAATGTTTTATTGAATGTCCGGTGTGTTTGATTACTAGTATTTACTTTCTGTACAATTTGTGTGTGTTTGTTCCGTTTAAGCAAGCTTCACTGATATCCATGTATGCTTTCTTAAGTCGTTTTAAGAGGTTAAAGAATGATCTCAAGAATTATTAAATGTTTAATTAGAGGCAGGATTGATATTCTGTGCATTGGTCTTTACAAAGGTTCGGAGGTCGTAAATGTAAAATGCTTTCATGTTATCAAATAATTTAAGGTTGGATCACTGTATTTGTTTACAGATTTGTATCCAGTATATAGATGTGTCATAAACTCAATATCATTTAAAAAGGTGACACTTGAGGACTACATGTAATCACCGAGTCGCATTTTCCCAATTTTGCTTAATTGATTTAATAACTTAGATTAACGGTAAATACTGGTCAAGATATGTTTAGTGGAAAAATATATTATTACTGACCCCTTAATTCAAGTGAGAAAGTTGACAAATCGTTGGTAAAACATCGTTTTACTTTGCATAATCTACTGGGCTACTAACGCAGTAGCTGTATAGTAGGAAAATATTTATGACACAAAAGCCAATTGTCTGTTTGCAAAGCAAAAACGTGACAATATGTAGGTTTTAACCGTTATTTTGATTTCTATCATCTATTATATGTATTTGAAGAGATATTTTGAAATAATTGTATAACTAATGAGTTTCTAGTATATTTTGGAGGTCAGCTGCTTTAAAGACAAAAGCTTCAATATTTTGTTAAACATTATATATGTGTATAACTTCGAATACTATAACATTGCTTTTACTTTCAACAATGATCCAAACCAAAATATAAACGCAAAGTATAGTGAATTTAGTGTTGAAAATCATCATTATTCAGCACCGGCGTAAAACAAGGTCATCAGAACAGCTTTGGAGCTACACGATATCACTCGCATATGGCGGTCGTATATCAGCTGCCAAACAAGAATTCCGTTAATCGGTTGTAATGTATTGCTTTTAATAACAATACTGGCTGGTCTACTGATATTTGATGATCAGTATGAACACTCAGTCAGGGTCGTTTAACCCACCGTCGTATAAGACGCCATAAAGTAATTAAGACGGCGATTATTCAACGCCTAACCCGTCTGGAAGACACGTTTGGAACACAACCAACAAGTAAAAGCAATTTACTGATTATCTTGGGGATATGCATTCGAAATGAAACGTCACATTGACGGCTATGTACATTTGTTTGAAGAAAACGCTGTCACGCCAACTTGTACATAGCAATGTGTTATATCGTTAATGATTGCCTCTCACGCGATAACCGATGTTTAGGACTGCATAGCGAAATAGTATCTTTATGGTGATACATGTTCCATAAATTATGCGTCTGACTATTAAATTAGTGATGCATCTTAATAACAGTTTGTTAGTTGACATACATTTGGCTTTCTAGTTAAAATGCATAACAAACAAATGATTGCCTGTATATATGACGGAAGTCTATGTGTTCTTCACAAACCTATTGCTGTCCGCAGATTACTATAAATAACACATATATTTAAAGGATATATCGTGGGTCTCGCCCGTACTACATCATTGTGTAGTCATATTTTTCTGGTCCTCAGGGATCATGGAGTGTACATGTATGTTGTTTACTTTTGGAATTGAAGTTTCGCTCATGCGCTAGGGGCGTCAGTGGTGTGGCATCATTCATTACTATTGATGAACAGCTTTAATAAAACCGAGGCTGCTGTTTTCTCGTACAGGCTATGCTTCCTGAGGGCGATCCCTTTCGTCAGTTTCTATATCTTTTTAGCCTAGAAATCCGACCATTTTGATTAAAGCATGATACATGTGTCAGATATTGTAGGCCCGTATGTGAATATATGATCTCACATACAAGAAGAAGAGATCAGTGCTGAAGCGCCAATCAATAAAAACTCTAGTGTAAGGTTAATTAAATCCTCATGAAACATTAAAAATGGTCGATTTCCCTGCTGCTGAAAAGATAATTGTCTATAAGTACCCATGTAACAAACATGTATTGCTACTAATTCAAACAGAACAAACGATTAATGCATCATGTTTTTCAATGAGACTAGATGTCCAATAGATCAATTACAGAATTAATTGCACGACTGGAAAATACAAACCGTTGTGGCAACAAATATACGTAAAGGTTAAGTGAGACATTCCATTCATCATCTTCTTATTCGACAGTTACACAAGAAACTGCATCTTAAGTGCAACAGTTAAAGCTTCACAGACATATAAATTATCATTTATGAGAATTAAAGGATGTGTCCTAGTTATAAATGCAACCCTGTTATGTAATAACAGTATTGCACAGAACGAAGCATGTCAAATTGTGATTTTATATAAAACAACAAAAATACCTCGAACTTTTAATGATTGAAATATGTATTTAAAAAAAGTAACATTATTTAAAATGCCATCATACATAATATATAAAACAGTCAAACACTAACAATAGTATAAAACAATCACAATAGAAAGTAAATTCTATAATGTTTCTCTTGTATTGACAAATACATGTATACTGTACATATCTTTGTAAGCTTATTTGTTAAGTCGATCTATGTTCTTCCCGCAAAAATAAAATATGCATACACCCTTCCTCGGGCTAATTCAATTAGCTCATTTTAGCGTTAACCACTAACCACAGAGCTTTTTGGTGTACTTAAGTTCCACAGGATTGTTTATGGCGAGAACATAGTGAATACTTTACCTAAATCATATATAAGAATTATATCGAATTATATGGAATTATGCTTATGTCATAAAGTAAAAATGAACAATTACTTTGTCAAACACCAAATGTGCATTTGAAGTATATTATTTAAGATATATCAATGCTGATATACTACACCATAATACCATACCCACTTTTGTTATAATAAATACTTGTAAACATTGACGTGAACATTGTTGAATAAGGTTCTCGCATTAAAAATCAAAATGTAAGTTGTTTCGAATTAAACATATTTTGGCGAAACGAATAGGCTAATCCTTATGCAAAGTAATTTATTGTTTTGATAATAACAACGTTAACTAGAGATCATTTCCAAATCCGCACCACTAGCAAACACCACGTAAGTATCGGAATTGGGGTTATTGTATTTGCCCCGGGAGGGATTGTGTGTGTGGTTGTATGGGAAAGTCGTATTGGACTCACGGAATACAAATGCCCACTATACATTTCTTCTGATACGCTCTACTTTTAACTTTTTTATCACAAACCATTTATCATTATACATGTCGATGCTTCTCATTCTAAATTGTGCTGTTATGTATTTGACATGACGTTTTCAACACTTTAAGGACCACCCCAGCGAAGTGCAATACAATACAATATATTGAGTTGTTCTGTTTAGCTACAGTTATTTCATACACATATATTTAAACGATTAACCTAAGCAGTTGAACCCCTAATTGATATATGCATCAAACTATTTTATTAAGTTAACGATCTTTACTACGCCTTTGTCAGGACAATTCCACACACACATACCGGTAATCTACACATAATGAATCGATCTTGTAAAAGCAGCATTTATCAACAACACTGACAGTTTACGTAGTAAGTTCATCTTTATATATCGTTATTGAATCCATATTAATTTTATTTTCTTTATAACATACTAATTTATTTAATTATTAAAATGAGCGTTTAACGTTTGCTTGAAACCTGGACAATGCATGTGCCGGCTCTGCAGGTCAACCGTCGGCTTATATACATGTAAGTTACGAGATGAGTTTATTGAAAAATAACTATTACAATATGTAATCGATTGATCAAGTCTTTCTGGACGGTGAACAGGCCTCTTACATTTCATTTAAAGCACACGGTCTTCTGAATTCCTCTCTTTTGTTGTACCACCATCAACCTTAATTTCACAGGACCTGTTTCTGAGTTGTATAAACCTAATGAGATGTGTAGTCAAATGGTCTCGAAATTAAAGAAGTGAACTCTTTGGTTGCTTCGAGCTACGCATGTAACACCTCGTCAGGACGAATGGTAAAATCCTTATGCAGACTGATTTACTGTTGTATAATTACCTAGTTACATCGAGACGATTTCCAATTTCGTACAACTAACGAACACCAAATATGTATGAGGTGGATCTATTTTTTGCCATGCCTAGTAAAAAGTTACATTTAGGTAAACATTTATTGTAGGTACATGTATGAGGTTTGGCGGTTTACGCCAGCATTTTCTTCCAACGTACACGAGGCGTAACTTTTAAAATAAAATAAGATATGGCAAACGATCTGTTTTCATATCGTTTGGTCATATGTCATTTTTGTATTGTTGTGTGTGAAATGTTGAAATAGCGACACAAAACACGTCCGACCTTTTTCAAACGCTTATAGGATGTCTGATAATATATGCGAGTGCAAAATTTTTTATTCTGTGCTACATTTTATAATAATATTTAATCCTCTAAAGAATGGCGTTTTTTTTCTACCCAAGGCAACGTATGTGTCCTTCGTCGGTAATATTGTTAATTGTGGTGTATCGCAGTTGGTTGAGTATTTATTTATTACAAACATCACTTCAAATGAAGAATTGGAATAATTTCTAATAGATCCACATTGATTAAATTGAAACTAACCATTTATCTACTTTTTTGTAACAGGTCTCTCTGTATGCACGTGTGGGAAGTATTGACGATTGTAAATTAAAATATAGTAAACATGTTTTATATAATGTACATATGTTACACGTTGAAAACAAGTGTAGCTTTATTCAGTTACACAATGCACCTTGTGGTTATAAATTCACGAACAGTATTCGAAATCCAGTTGTAAATTTACTTTATTTTGTTACAATCGTGTTTGTATGCGTAATGCTTGTGTTTGTCATGTATGCGGATGTATAATCAATCTTGATAAATAGGTTAATTTTGATCAAACGCTTCGGAATGCACCCACATTACGTGATAAAAACGATTTCAATCATTATTTATAACTTTTAGTTTGACATGTTACGTTCATTGTGAGCCAATAATTGCATACCAGAGAAATGCGTTGCATTTATAATAAGGACGCCTCATTAAAGTCTCCTAAAACGTTTGCCTCTCATGTTCCAAACAATTTCCTGTCAGTTCTAATGTCCCATATAACTTACTAAAATACTTAGGTACCATACTGAATGCAATGTATCGGACCAAAGTGGTTGTGGCTGTAATTGGTATCCACCTCGAATCGGTTGTGGTTCCTGGAAACGGACATTCATCGCTGTTATTGAGTTAAAACACATGGCGACGGCAACGTTGCATAGGCCCTTTAGTAAAATTTAATGAGTCCGTCCTGTGATTTATTCTTCGTTTGCATTGACAGCGATACATAATTGATGCATGCAGTTATGCAATGGTTTAAATATACTAGGCCTGGATTTTAATACCCTTGTAACACAATTTGCAGTATAATAAGTATGATACATGATATAATTATATAACAAAAGGAACTGAATTTTTATGACAAATACTGTTTTTGGACACATAAGAAAAACACAACACCAACAACAACAAAGGAAAAAAGCAAAATACAAATCCTTGTCAGAGCCGGGACTACTTGCATTCAAGGCGGATGGATCACCTGCACCAACGAGTTAACTGAACGATTTTATTAAAGTCAAACTATATTACTGTTTCAGCGTATTGGGTCGAAACAAAATTTGCAGGCCTCACCATTTTAACAAAGTCGCGTTTTTGTTATGTTTTAACATGCACGGAATTATACTTACGGGAGTAGGATTCACTACTTGAGTACTGTTAAAATGTAAGATGTATAAAAGTGTGATCTTAAGATACAGGCTTTGCATCTTTAAATAATTGTATTTTCAAACATACCTTTTATTCGTCAGACCACCTTGTTACAGGAGGAACATTTTATGTCTCTCCAATAAAATAAAAGTGCGACCCTTATAAACTTGACAAATAACTATAAAGCAATTTCGTTAACTACATTCCATGAAAATATTGTTGGTTTTTTTTCAATAAAAGCGCCGTCTGCAAATTATTTATTTTCTCCTATATTCATTATACATGTATTTCTACTTTTTATATATTTTTTGTATTCTTGCGTGTTCTTGTTTAATATGTAAACTGTTCACATTTCACGTCGTTACGTCGTTTCCGCACGGGTGGTTATCATTTGCGGTGAGTGCGTTTTTGTTCATTGATGTATTAGTTCGTTTGTTTGCTTGTTATTTTTTGTTTGGTTTTACGGAATATAAAAAATGTGGTCACAACAGGTCGACAAACACCATACTGAGTATAAATACACATAATTAATATTCAGTTTCCAATATCTTATCCAAGTTATTAAGTTGTTAAAAGACGAACGTTGAACATGACCATAGTATATCTTTTAATAATATGTACTAAGGCACTGCCTTTTATCGACCGTATGCGCTTTACTGCTTTTACCGTCAATATATCACATAACCTTAACAACACTATATATATTTACTGTTTATACTGTCAATATATAACATAATCAACACTTTTAATTTATCAATTTTTAAATTATGAATAATAGTTTAATCCTTCATAAAACAATATATCTGCTTCCTGTAACATCCCCAGATGTTTGGTTTTGGACATACTTTCATTTGAAGATTACTATAAATGTATCCCCTAGGGTGGGATGCAGCACGTACCCTTTTTACCGTAGTTTATGTGCAGTTATAATGCTAGATAATATTTAGATCTGTGATCTACATGTAGTGTAAATAAATCTGTCTTGTAGAAAGACAGATTGTTATGGACCCATTTCGCTTTTTATGCATTTGCATCTAAAACCTATCCAAGTGTATGAGAAATGTTTTAAACAAAATGTTCACTAGCGGATCCAGGTGGGGGCGCACCCGGCGCCACCAACACCCCCCCCGCCCCCTTATGGCCGTGGACCTATGCGTTGTGTATGCCTCAAATGCTAAAATTCAAATCCGCAACTGTTTTTTTGGCTTGTACATCATAACCAATTGCCGTTTTAGCAAGTTAAAGTTTGTATCTCTTATAGTTTAAAGACATTACTCAATGGGGAACTCTAGTTGAACTTTGCCATGAAAATATAACTATCACATCAATTCATGTGGTTAGGTCCTGCAGTATTGATCACTTCTCTTAGCATGTGTAAGGATTAGTGAACCATTTAATGTTAGATTATTTGTAGTAGAAAGGTGAACATATTGCTGGTGAGTCTACATG
>Ga0224511_10004437_pt1 | contig 10608 bp, 9 predicted proteins | sample SF_May12_sed_USG_2_FD_169988 | JGI IMG/M metagenome (GOLD analysis project Ga0224511, IMG submission 169988) | Sediment microbial communities from San Francisco Bay, California, United States - SF_May12_sed_USGS_8_1 | ecosystem: Environmental > Aquatic > Marine > Sediment | place: USA... | reverse complement strand
GACCTTATTTTTCATTGTTATATGTTGTATATAAATAGTTGTCACCTTGATCCAGAAATATTTTAAAAAACAGTCAAATTTGAATATCGGGCTATCGAATCTCTTGTAAATGAATCGGAAATATTCCTTTGGTTAATTTTGTTGGTAATATTCATACAAAAATATACATATATCGAATTCTTTTTTTAGCATTGTAGTTCAAATAAACATGAGAATATTATTGATATTTAAGCTTTACAGTGTAGTTGTATTTTTGTCTATTTATGTTTTTATAAATATATACATGTTAAGTTATAGTAAATGGTTCATGCATTATTTATTTAGCCAAATTAACATGATACTAAGAAAGTGTAATTTTCCTTGCTACTGTACGTGTTGCGTTATTAATAAACTTGGTAGGCGGGCATGTCCTACACAGAAAGTCATCGGTTTATGTTTTATACACTTAACGCCCATGTTACGTTTTTGCAAATTATTCAACGGGTACTTTTCAGACGTGTAATTCTAAGTTATATCCATTTTCAGAATTAAATACTGTTTGAGAGTAAAATATGAACGCTGTTTGTAAACCAATACTAAAACAAACATGTTACCACTGAACACAACTGTTTCAAAGCTGTTGATTAAGAAACTCCTATATAATAAGTTAATGTACGTGATTTGTGACCGACCAAAAATGTTAATCCTATTATGATTAGTCTAGTATATGGAATGTCTGGCATTTAAATTCTCGGCTGTTCAACTTCAATAAATTTGACCCAAAACAAAGTGGTTCCCAAAAGTGGGTGTGGACAGGTACATACTTTCATCACAGAATGTTATTATTCGGCAGTTATAATAAGCAAAACTGGAATGAGTTTGTCAAATTAATAAATATGTTTTGCCAAGTTATTGAATCTGTCAGAACGCTTTTTAGAAATAAATTAACCGGCATGTTGTTTGCATTAACAAAGGTTTAAGCGTTTATTAGGTTGACTGGGGTTCTAATAACATTAACTTTTCATCTCGATTTTCGTTTACATTTCGGTGAAAGACGATAGTTATGTTGCATAGTTACCAGCAATAGACAGACGATAGCGATTGACGTTGAAAGAATTGACATTCATAAATATATATCTGGAGAAAAAGAACTGATTTACTTGAACTTTTCGATTCTAAGAAGAATTTATTCATATGTTATTTACACCAAACTTAAATATGTTTTGACATAACGAAGATATCATGTGTATTATCACAGTACATCGAAAACCTTTGCACGTGATTTACTATGAAGATAAAAATTTATATCAGAATATAGATAATGACAAATAGGCTTATACACTGGTCAGCAATAGACACATGTCGCTTGCATCTGGGAAGACAATAGTTGTGACTTATTAAATGTCTACATTGTTTACAACATTCTTTCTTTGAACATCTCTTCAATTTATATTAATACAATTGCACAGTAGACTTGAACAAAGAAATACACAAACATACGCCAAATTGCCTTTAAGGTATTGTAAACAGATAAACGAGTTAAACATCGCCCACGGACAACATTGTTTCATTGTACCGTCGATAGCTTCGTTTGCATGGTTGATGCAGAAACGATGTAAAGAGAAATGGGAACAAACTTCCTAATGGACGTAAATAAAACAAAAGCTCACAGTGTCAATTAAATAAACGGTCATCAATATATGAACACATTGATCCCTACGATAATCTTACAACTCGTAGACATTAAGATATTACTCACCTCATCATTTTAAATAATGATGTTAAGGTAATCATGTCACACATACGGTTTCTCTTCTCAATTTTATACAATACGTTTATTTTATTAGGATATTAAATATATAAATAACTACCAATATTTTCTATTTTTTACATTTCGAATCACTTGCAGAATTTGAGTCATTAAAAGAAAATATAGACATCAACATTATAATAGTATGTATAGAAAAGAGAATCGAGAAGTATAAATATAGTAAAATTTCATTATGTTTAATATATTGTTACAAAAGGTCAGTATATTGTAGCGTACTTCATCTTGTCAGGGATGGCTCCGGTGCTACGAAGTTATTCTCCGTTTTATACCGATATTTAGACTAATAGATCTATCATCTAGTTAAGAAATAACTGAGTCGATTTCATGTTTCTACAGCCGTCTTTAATAATACGTACAATATGTATGCATTAAACACAATATTAATGTTCATTTCTAAATATAGATCTACAGTAGTATTTCATAGATGTGCAGCGTAACAGGTTTCAAGTATTGTTGGTACTGAGAAATGTTATTTAAACCATTTCAAGTTTACTAAAAGATTATTACTGTAGTGTCATTTTCAGGAATTTATAGTATACTGAGTAAGGTTCATACCAGTTTAGGAATCTTATATGGCGATGCCATTGTTAGGTCTTGGTTTCAATTCAAGGTTTAAGTTTGATATACTGATCGTACAAGATAACAATACTGAAATCTGCGCAGCTTATATACGCAAAGTTAATCAGGATTCCAGGAATAGGATTTCTGACCAATGGGAATCGTTTCAGGATTTCCTAAGCCAATAGATGGTTTCAGGAATTCCTATTCCTGAACCAACGTAATTCGGTCAAAACAAGTAAATCCTATTTTACAACTCAAACATGTCATAACAATTTCCTAAGTAAATGTCTTTAAATCACAAGGCACACACATATTAAATAACATCTTAAACAGTTAGTGTTATTCAACCTTATTTAAGAAGCAATATTTACAATAATATTCCGCTTTCAGGAATTCCTGATTTGACAATGCGCGAAAATATCAAAATAGTTGAATCCTTAAACAATGAATTTGTGCCTTTAAATATAGTTAGGCATCAAATAAATGATGACAAATCAAAGTTTAACAAAAGTGGAATTAATTTACACCAGGAACAAATGGATTTAATAATAGGAAAACAGCATAATATCTGGTTTTAAGTACTCAAAAATGACAATCATGATAAACAAACATGGCGGCCATGACATCGTCCTCAATGCAAGTAGGATTTCTTGAGAATCATTAAACAGGTATTTATGTAATTATTAGTGACAAATGAAATGATTATGAAATATTATCAATGTAAATATTACTAAAATAATGTATGAGAGATTGATGGATGAATGTTGATGAGAATAATACAATAATTAATATATCAGGGTTCACAGTTATTACATACTCCCTCCGCTAAATAATGAAACGTTTCCTGAAGTTTATCAATAACAGCTGTGTACATTTAACAAGAATAATGCAACATGTAACTTCAATAACTAAACAATGCATAAATGAATAATAACAGTTTTTTAAACAGTGTCAACATTTCCGTACAAGCAATCCCAAGGTATGTCACAACTATATGTAACACATATTAAGAAGAGAATAATGATTTATATAACATTAATGTCCTTTCTATAAAATGTCTTTTTCACTCGTCTAAGTATGGCCATCATGGCACACACTAAAATGTGTATATATTATTTCAGATTCACCGTCCACCAACACTTCAAAGAAAGTCCATGTGGTATTTCAAAAACACATAATAATTATTTTTATGACACACTTTACAAAAGTCCATTAATGATGAATTATTATTTTATTAAGATTAAACACTTGAGTTACTTATAAAGTCCATGGTGCAACACTTATGTCATATGAAGATGTTTTTATTTTCACTTTGAACTTTGTTTTAGAGGCGAATGGGGACGTCCTTGATGCTGTCCAGCAAAGAAGATGATTGGGGCGGAATGTTCTGCAGGGACACGATGAGGGACTGCTGTTTTTCTTGGGAAGAATGGTCTTCTCCCTTGGATGGCTTGAAACAGATAATGCCGAGCCTTTCCTTTGGGGTCAAGGGCGATACCAGCAGTGTCAGGCAACATCAGAAACTGGTTTGCCTGTGCGAGGTTGGCCTGGTCACGGACAACAAGGGAGACAGAACCTGACTCAGCCTGTAGAATGGCTAGGGCCGCATACTGGAGGAATATCAGTCTGGAGTCGGCAGGCAGAGTTCGCCATTGACGAGGGGGGCACATGAGGTTTTGAGGTAGGCGGATACTCTCCTCGTCAACAGAAGCCCAGTCTCTCTTGGCAGGGGGAAAGAGGGGCATGCGACCTGACAGCAGAAGCTGACGAGCTTGGGACCTTACCAGGTGGTTGACAGGAGTCGGATAGTAATCCTCACATTCGGTGTTAGGCTTCGGGGAATAGCTCGAGTCAGTAGCTGGTGGAGCAGTGGGGGAGAACATGTCCAGATCAAAGGGCAGGACTGGTAGGGGACTTCGAAGGGATTGGGGTCGCTGGCAAGGACTTGACGGGTGTCTTGTAGGGGTGATATTGGTGTGGGCACTACATATGGTGTAGAGGAAGGGCTGGGGGCAGAGTCGGCTGGGGTCTTTTTGTCCTTGTTTGAATGGGGCCTTGGAGATAAAGCTGGTACTGGTGATGAGGCAGGCAGTCGGGTCGGCGATGGGGCACGCGGTGGGGTTGGAGATGGAGTGTCAGGGGCGGATGCAGGGGCATATACTGGAGGGAGAAGCTGGATAGGTGTAGGCGAACGAATGTTGACCAGGCGGTCAGCATCGAAAGAATACATGACCTCTGGAGGATGCTGTAGATATATGAAGACCGAATACCCAGGGCAGAAGCAACAGCGGAGAGGATGTCAGGGTCATCTGTGCGGGTCCAGTTGCCTCTGTCATCGAATGGCTGATGTTCTAACCAGTCTTTGCGGCGGCGTAGACAGCCCAAGCCCTTGGGTCTTTGAACACTTCGCGGGAAATCTTCACAAGGAACTCATTGTTATCTCCCCTCAAGATGTCCTTGATAGAGTCGTAGACGATTAGCAGATTAACGATAACCATCGTCAATAAGTCTTCGTTTTGCCTTTGATGTCTTGCCCAGGTCCCACCCTTCCAACCATGAAGATGCACCCGGCGATCGTCCTGTCGTCCACTTTGTGATGAGGTACCGGGCATAACTGGCCTCCTCACTGGCTAAATTTGCAACATCATGGGCATCCATAAATGCGCGAGGAGCCCTCGAAAAGTAGAAAGCTGATCTCGTGCTCAGGATGTGCTCCGGCATGGAGGTGAGTTCTGCGGAGTGTTTGTTCTTTATGTGGAACCTGAAGTCAGCCACCCGCCCAAACTCTCTTGGCTTTTCTCCATAACAGTGGGCACACAAGGTCCAGATTGCTTGATAACTGCAAATATAGCAAAATAAAATCATAAATAACTATTTTAACTTCTTCCTGTTACGCTGCTAGGAGTTACGATGCATTACCTTACTTCTACACAATATCATCATCTTAAAGTATATCGCAGATAGTTGATCAGTCCATCTTCAATACTTTCTTGTGTGGCCACACCTTTCTTCATTTTTCTTCATGCCATCGTCTCGATTCCTAGCCTTCTTCGTAGTGAAGCAAGTTGAATAAGTACTTCATGCTTTAAGAAAATAGTTGTTGTTTTGTCTAGATGATGTGTTGAAACGTTGCTGTTTATTAGTTTACTGTAGCTTGACATTAGCAAACCATTGGGTGTGCTGGGACTGTTGTATTTCATGAGCCTATCTATGTGAATTGGTTTTGCAGGTTGCTTTGAGGACCTCTTTACAACATACACAAGATCATCAATCTTCTTGGTTACAAGACAGGGACCCTTCCAATGAAATGACAGTTTGCTGCAGACACCAGGTTTGCTAACTTTTTCAAACAACCATACTGCATCGCCTATGCTGAAGTTCCTCTTCTTTGAATACAAATCATACTGTCTTTTTCTGTAAACTGCTTTGGTTTTGATGACCTCTGATGCAATGTCATGAATACTTTCCAGTTGTTGTTGTAGGTCGCAGACGTAACTTTCAGGGGAAACATCACTGTCGACATCAGAAGTTGGCGGAGGTCCAATACATGCCTGCATGGGGAGTATGATGTCTCGGCCAAAGACTATCTTGTTTGGGGTTTGTCCAGTACTACAGTTTAATGAAGATATGTTTGCCATTAAAACTTGTTGAAGACACAAATCCCATTCCCTCTGATTCGAATGGCAGTACATTGTAAGCATTGTGCCTAATGTGCAGTTAAAACGTTCAATTAAACCGTTTGACTGAGGATGTAGTGGTGTTGAAAAAGCGTCCTTGATCAGAGTGGATGGAGAGGGGAACACCGAAGCGTGAAACAAAGTTGTCAACAAAAGCCTTGGCAACAGTACAAGCTTTCTGAGTGGGCAAGGGAACAGCCTCAGTCCAACGGGTGTAGCAGTCACATATCACAAGAACATATGTGTTACCAGACTCTGTATTTGGAAGGGGACCAAGAATATCAACAGCTATGCGTTCCATTGGAGCGAGCACAACATTGCTTCCAAGAGGCGATTTTGCAGGTTTCGGCTTCTTGCGTGCAGCACAGTGTACACTTGGAACAGTACTTTTCAACATCATCCTTTATGTTGGGGCAGTAAAATGTCTGCCGTATCTTACCAAGTGTTTTCTCCGCACCAAGATGACCATCAGAAGGGATGTCATGAAAATGATACAAAACATCAGATTTTGAGTAAGAAGGGACAATGAACTGATCTGAAACACACTGTTGACCTTCGAACCACAACCGTGTCAAATAACCTTTTTCTATGCTGAGCCTGTCCCACATGCGCCATAACGTTTTGACAGTCACTGTGGAAGACTTTTCACTGACATCTTGCCATGAAGGACGATTGGATGTTTGTAGAGCAGAAATAATGAAATTCAGTGATGGATCCAGCATTTGTTCCTGAAGCAGTTCACTTGGAGCCCAATTTGACAGTAACCCCATTGTTGGCTTGCATCCACTGATCTCAGCAGCCTTTGACCGAGTAACTACTCGAGTGACATGAACATCTGCGCTAGGGTTTTCGGTCAACTCTTCATCATCATTATCATCATCATCTATGTTGTTTCCACTCTGCTGCTTCAAACACTTAGTACAGGGACGGCGCGACATAGCATCTGCGTTCCTGTGTTGAGTGCCACTGCGATGAACAACAGTGAGATTGTACGTACCAAGTTCCTGCAGCCAGCGGGCAGTCTGACCAGTTGGGTTCTTGAGGTTTCGCATCCAACTAACAGCTGCATTGTCAGTGCGAACTGTAACTGTAAAGATACGAATGGAATGCTTGTAAAACATAAACGACAGCAAAATGTTCTTTGCGAGTGACACAGTATGACCTTTCATGCTTGTCAAGAGACTTACTGAAGTAGGCGATGACTGTCTCTTGACCATTCTGTATCTGGGAGAGAACAGCACCAGTGCCGACACTCTTCCCATTGCAAGCCTCGCAGAACATTCTCCATAAGCCGTTCAAACAAACTTGGGGCATTGGACAATCCAAAACTCGTGACCGAAAACTGGAACAGTCCAATTGTTGTTGCGAATGCTGTCTTCTCCTTTTCAGATCCATTCATGCCGACCTGCCAGTAACCGCTGTTGAGATCTAGGGAGCTCTAAAAGTTGGCACCAGAGAGAGAGAGAGTATATTATGCAGTCGTCGACTCGTGGAAGCGGATAAGCGTCATTAATGGTTACATTCAAACGCCTATAATCAACGCAAAACCGAGGAGTGCCATCCTCTTTAGTGATAAGAACAACAGGAGAAGACCCTGCACTGCTAGAAGGTTCAATAATTCCTCGCTCTAACATTTTTGTTATCTCTTGTCGTTCAATTGCTCTCTGGCCAAGAGGGAGGCGTCTGGGAGGCTGTCGAATAGGAGCTGCATTGCCGGTGTTTATGGAGTGCTCGACTAGTTGTGTTCTGCCAATATCTTCTGAACTGCTTGAGAAAGTTGAGCTGTGTTTATCATTTTCATTTAAATGTGCTGAGCTTCTCTCATACAGATCAATCAAATGACTGGGGACAGCATCACAAGGCAATGCGACATGTATCAGAATTTTCAACATGGGATTCACATGTGCCAACAACTGTATTCTTGTAGAGTGTTGTAGACTCAGAACCGTAGTTTATGATGTTAAGAACTATTTCATTCGAGATGGTGTCCACTACGCCACCAAGAGCACACATGTCTTTTTTACCCATCAACTCAAAAGACGGTTCTACAAGACCAATCGGTGTGATATGATCTGCAAGAGGAATCTTAACAGGAACCCACATGCGAGAATTTGCTGGAATTTTGACCGTATCTTTGGCTTGAACACGACAGATCTGCTTCGCTGTACCACATACCCACAAAGGCACTGTTGTTGAACCCATCACCAAACAAGAATGACGATAGTTGATGTTGTCTACATGCTGCCGCAGAAAATCTTGACCAAGAATACCATCAGTCAATTTCGCACACAACCAAAGGAACATCAAAATGTTCTTGGTGTAACTGAACAAAGAGGTCCGTCTGACCATCTACCACCATTTGTTCCCCCATTTACAGTGTGAAAAGTCTGTGGTACTTGAATAAGTGACAAAGACAATCTCTTTTTCAGTTCAGCAAACCTACTGCTAGACAATAAAGATGTTGTCGCCCCGCAGTCGATAAGAAAATTCAGTGAAGTTGACCCTACATTACAAGTAACATATAACCCATTAGGCCAACATTTTTATATTTTTTGATTTACGGGAGCGCCGACCCTAATTTCTGGAGAAATGAAATAAAAACAAAAGAAGCAAAATTTTCTTTTTTTTCTTCTCTCCGCCAACTTGATGAATTCCCATCCTTGAAAAATAAAATTACCCGCGATCTGTCAGAGAACTATTTTCGACTGGTTTACGAGATGTTCCGGTTTCATGGGTGAAAGTTTTTCATGTTTGTGAATCGCGTAAATCCGTTGAGATGTCAGAGGGGGGGGAGGGGGTACAGGCCTTCAACCGTCCACGACTCTGTTCAAAGATCGTCCAATTCTACAATTTCTTGATGTAAATAATTAATCCAGACGCTTGTTTTGTAGACGCTTGCTGATGATTATGCGATGTTAATATGTAAAAGCGCGTTTTATTGGTTGGTTATTTATTGCATGCCCAATAAAAACGATCAATCATCGTGAAACCACAGCTTTTGGACATAGTGTTTACTTTAAGATAAAATTGTCTGGCGTCCAAAACTATGCGTTTCCATTAATTTCGGATATTTAATCATGTTCGTGACAGTCTTAAGAGCAGGTAGAATAATTCGATTGAGCAAACTGCTTTTCGTTATATCACAAGATAATCTGTCTTGGAATTTGCATAACACGGTGGATGAATATGCGTACCTAAAATTCGTACCAAATTAGACCTTGGCAAGATTTGTTCAATTTCATTCAGAAAATGTTTTAATGTGATTTATTCACATAAATATGTGAATTTATTACAAATCATCATCAAAAACACTTAAAATGAAAAGGTAAATGTGTTTAAATGACTTTGTTATTATTGTTTGGAAGGTTGTTAAGATTCATTGTTTGATTATACATTGTATTTTACTGATGTTTTGGTGACAGCCTTTTACTGAAGATGTAAATAATAAATCATTGAATTTTTCAGTTGAATAGAATCTTATTTAACAGCCTTTAAGTTTAGCTCAACATGTAATAATACTTGTTAACAGTTAATCATTTAACCTTCGAAACCAGGTCGGATGCACACTTCTGAACGCATTTCAGACCCTTCAATTTGCTAAAATGCAGGAGCTTCCGGGGGCCTCCGCCCCCCCCCCCCCCCCCCCCCTGGCTGTTGCTGATTTTCAGGATTTTCAAACTTTCCAACTTTCACCCATGCAATCTTCGAAATAAAAAGGTAAAACAAGTAGCAGTCAAGTTAATATCTGTCGGCTAATCTGATTGGATAATATACATCCTTTCAACCAATTAATTCATCTGTACCATCCAGAGTTTAGCCCATTCGGAGAGTTGACAGCATGGCCATGGAATTAGACGAAAATAACAACGAAACGTCTGCCTATTAAAAAAAAAGACAATAACAAACAACAAGGAATCAGCATCAATTTGTAAAATAGTATTGTCGGAGACCGTAGCAGAGGTTGTCAGAGAAAATCATGGCGAAAACTTCAAAATTGTTAATTGTTATTTTTCTAATTTTATCATGTTTAAATCACGCAACAACTCTGGTATGGCTTTAAATTTAAGGAAAATGGCCGGTCACATAAATGTGACAGGCCGTTGACGCAGTTCGTGCAAACTTACACTTGTGTACTCAGTACAACAATTTCTACATTATAAACGATAGATCATAATATATTTGAACTGAAAAAATCTTCCTTTAGATTTATTTTTTGATATATGATATAAAATGCATATTATAACAATGGACAATTATACTTACAAAGCTTATGTCAATAATATTTGTAATCATAGCAATAAATGTTATCAATAATAAGTTTTCTGAAAAATAAAAATATGCCGACCTATTTTCAGTTTTATTTTTTTATTTTTTGGTCGACTCGACCAAAAAGTGGATTTTATTTTTATTTTGCCCCCTGACTCAATGTTTTTGAAAAAAAATCCCGTAAAACAAACAATAAAAATGTTGGCCTTATCATTTTGGTTGAAGTGTGAGCCTGCGCGTGCAGAGTGAATCGGTACATTTGGAAAATCATCAGGCCTTTTAGGAGTTGCTGAT
>Ga0224511_10004436_pt1 | contig 10608 bp, 7 predicted proteins | sample SF_May12_sed_USG_2_FD_169988 | JGI IMG/M metagenome (GOLD analysis project Ga0224511, IMG submission 169988) | Sediment microbial communities from San Francisco Bay, California, United States - SF_May12_sed_USGS_8_1 | ecosystem: Environmental > Aquatic > Marine > Sediment | place: USA... | reverse complement strand
ATCATCAAAAGGTCCTTTACCAAAGTTGTTCAAATTATGCCCCTGGGGATCTCTATTATTGGCTCCACTGTGACCTTTGACCTTTTCCTCAGGTGAGCGACCCAGGGCCCTCTGGGCCCTCTTGTTTCTGGTCCTTTGCTATAATGGATTGTGTGTTGTTTGCATTTGAAAATAGAGTGCCGCTCATGCACTTTAGTAAACCGCAGCTATTTTTTCTCATGCAAACTATGCTTCCGTGGGATGTTGACCTTTTCGCGTATTAACCATAAATACGTTATGTCCGTTCTCCTGTCAGTTTCCCAGTCCTCCCATATTTCTATGCATTTAATATTTTAACATGTATAACATGAGGTTGAACACAAGTAAGTAGAGTGCAATTAATGATTTTATGATAAACGTAATGTTTTTCTGCATTGTAGAACTAGAAAAACTTCAGCAAGTGTGCAGTGAAAGGCCATTAGAAGGTTCCTTTCTACAAATGTTTGCTGTGCCAATGTCCAACTGCATTCAAGTAACAGGCTTTGGTAAACAGACTACCAAAGACCTGATAATGCTTTATTTTGAAAACAGCAAGAGATCAAAGGGAGGCCCTATCAATAAAGTTGAGCTGTCTGTGAACAAAGGGTTTGCACTTGTTTACTTCAGTGATTTCAAAAGTAAGTGTTTGATGAACAGTTGATTTAGCCTACCTTTACATTATCATGCATGTCAAATGTCCAAGATGGATTTTGAACATTTAAAAATTTACATTCACTCTTAATTTTCTATGCGAAAAGATGAGCATTTAATTGGTGTATTGCGCGGCGCTAAGGGACCGCCTCGAGTGCGGTGCATCATTTTGTCCGAATCTTTATTTGGACTTAGTGCGAAGAAATATTTAAACTCTAAATTTAGAAAAGCATGTGTTTTCATAGTTCTGACTTTCATAACTATAACTTGTTTTCGGAACACCTCGGTACTTACTGTACGTTAGAGTTATGATGTAAGGCTACAATGTATTTATAAGGTTAACCAGGTCTAATACTAGGAACGCAAATGGTTGAGAAACACAGCGGGGAAATCTGCTACCCAATGAAGTGAAATGCAATAAAAAACGTAATTGGGTATCTGTTCTAAGACAAGTGCTTTCATAGTATTCGATTGTTTACAACTTTCATTGTGATGCATATTGACAAACAGATTGAGAAGAAAATTGACATTTGTGTTTGATGATTTTTGCATTCTTACATGTAGTACTCACTCAATTTATAATTCAGCATTAACATCTAACAACATAATTAAGGAATTTATTTTTGTGGAATTTTTAATACACATTTTAAAAACAAAATGAAAAGCGCGGTGTCAACGTGTGTACTGTACGTGTATATTCATCGGCTGTTAATTACCTGCTGTCAAGATGCTATAAATGGATTTCCCAAGTGACAACATTGTTTCAAATTGATCATCTTACTGCACATATGCTACATGTGTACATGTATGTAAGCAAGCGCACATAATATTATTAACAAGAACAATGTCAATTTCATACAAAGAGAGAAACATTTAATTTAAAACTTTTTTATGTGTGTTAGAGGTATGTTAATTTGTCAAAATAAAATACCACATTATTATATTAGATCTCTTTCTCTTGAAAAGGAAGCCGCTTTACGCACCGGACTTTTAAAGGCGTGAATTAGCTATTTCCGACTTACCTCACATAGTTTCTCCCGATGACACCAAAATTGAGCCCCCACACATGGTCAAAATATTTGTTTTAAGAACAAAAATGATGGAAACACTGTAATATCAGGATTGGTTCTTATTTAATGTGCGCATATTGAGTATTAAGGCTCCGACGTAGGTTTGAAAATTTACCGAGAAGCGCTAATGCGCTTCAGGGAACATTCAAACCTTCGTCTAAGCGGTTATTTTTAATATGCGCACACAAATTAGGAATAAACCATAACAATTATCTTCAATCACATGGCGTCACACGTTTACACTGAATCATAAAGGAAAATCTTTAAAATGACTTCTTCTATACTATGCTTAATTTAATAAAACTTCACATAACGTAACAACATTGTAAAAATGTTATACATGGCAGTATAACATGGTCAGGGCGACTCAGTGTCAGCATACCTTGGCATTCAGGCCTCTCATGTTTTTCATCAAAGCAGTTTTAGATTTCTGAATTTGGATTTCCATTTTTTTAAGTGTTAGGCATACACTAGAATTGCATTTGTGTTTGACTTTTTTAGCTGTTGATGAGGTGTTGTCTCAGCCACACAAGCTTGGAGGGCAGAGAGTTGAAGTGAGGCGCTACATTGCTTGTCTCGCAAAGGCTGAAGGAGACTCTGTAAATCGGAGATTCCGTGTACCTGAACCTTTCCAGTTTCCCATCACGAAACTTAAACTGCGCTTCTTGAAAAGTAGTGACGTGCATACCAAGGCACTCGAGGCAAGAATGAGAATGTGTCATTCAAGTATTGTCTGGCCAGAGGCTGGTGATATGTTACAAATTAATTGCACCCTAAGCACAGCTGTTAAAGACTGTGTCAAACTTGCTGCAACATGGAACGATGGTGCAGAGAGAAATTTGAGAGACTTCTTCGAAACACTTGAAGAGATTACGATCACAGTTCTTTCAAGCCTTTGGGAAAGTATTATAAAGAAGATTTCTGAAATTACAATTGACCAGCCACAAGCTGTAGCTGTCGTTCTATCCACAAAAGACCACCAGGTGTCTGTTGTTGGAGTTAAAGACGTTGCTTTGCCATTAACTGCAACACTACAAACCATTTGCAAGGTTGTTCAAGAGGAGGCAGAAGAAAGGGGTTTCCTTGTCCAAAGGGATGCTGGTATGTTTGAATTTAAATATTATGTTTGTTAGTCGGATGAGACCAGATTAATGATGGTGAAGTTTTTAAACTTTTCTTTTAACCCCGTGACCCACTTAAACAACCGACTTGATGTTTTGATAGTGGGGTACCCAAGGATCAGTCTTGTGTATATAAAGATTCAATTTTGGCCTTGTGGTTTAGGAGAAGACTTTACTATATAATTCACTGTAAAAATTGTGCAGTATAATACAGTAAAATATGTGTGGTCTGACTAAGATGTCTAAGGCAAAAATTGCTCGAGATCATGTTTGTGCACATTCTCACTTCGTTTTGGAAGAATTTTTAAAACTGGCACAAATGTTAACGTAATGAGTGTCACAATTATTCCTTAAAAGGCATAGGCAACACATAAATTAAAGGTGTTAGTTTTTCATTGCAGTTTCCTAAACAATATGTATTCCGAACTCATGCATAACGACATAACAAAGACTAACTTTAATTTGCTATATGGCATTGTAGAAAGTAATAAAATTGATTAAGTTTAAAAAATGTAAATGACAAAAAATTGCATTTCTTTGTTAATCGCCATTGTCATTGATGTTCATTGTTTTACAGGTAAAACTATGGCAAATCGAGGGGAATCTGACAAACTGGCCCCTGTCGGAGACCCTGACGGCCCATATTGCCAGCAATGTGACAGCAGTGAAGCGGCCGAGGCATATTGCATAGTATGTAGAAAGTTTCAGTGTTCTATGTGTTTTAATGCACATCGGCGATCGAGCGATACAAGGCACCACCAGGTGCTTCACAATAAGCCTATGCTTACTGTTATTCCAGGAAAAGATTATGAGCAAAGTCAGGCACATCTGAGCGAATATTGTGAAGAACATCCTCATGAGCTCATTAAATATTTCTGTCCACAGCATCAGTCTTTACATTGCGGTGATTGTGTTGTTCTAAGCCAACACAAGTGCAAAATGGAGGTAATTTCTAAGGCCTCTGTTGGCTTCAAAGATAGTAGTGTGTATAAGGACGTTAAATTAAATATTTCTCAACTTGCTGATGATGCCTGTGAACAAACAATTGAACTTGAGAAACTAACAAAGGTTTTGGATGTTAAGGAACAAAATGACAAGACTCAAGTTCTCGATTTCCAATCAAAGGTTATTGCACGTTTAAACGAGAAATTTCAAAATTTAACCGCGCAAATTACACAATCAAGTCAGGAATCAAAGGTAACTCTTTCTATACTACAAGAAAAGTCCAAGGAAAATAAGGTTGAAGCAACCGGTCTTAAGTCTGAGCTTGTGAGCAATGAAAGCAACGACGTTTTATTGTTCATATCCACGTACAAGTCACAAAAGAAAGCACGTGCGATATCAAACAAACTTCGACAACTTGTTAAAGAACGGGGGAAAATCCAAGGATACGTGTTTGTTCCCAACCATGATTTAGAAGCCGCCATTGAGAGACCAAATTCTGTTGGCATATACAGAAATACATTAGACGTACACGAACTAAGCAGTGATGAGGTTCGCCTCGACGGAGAAGTCGGTAAATGACATTATGCATTCGCCAATTAAGACTCGTTTTTATCGTTACTTTATGTATTATACGTTTTACTAAGTTGGTGGCCAACATCTTTTGCGATTTCTTCAAAAACACTGAACAACATGTCAAACACATCTTGTTTAAAAGTTTTCTAATCTCTCTTCCGATGATGTCATTCCTGCCGAAAACAAATCATTTACCCCCATCATCGAGAGGCCCTCTCCGTTCGTCACTCCGTCTGTCCTCCCGCCGTCACACTTCCTTTACGTTCACTATCTTATAATATAAATGGAAGAGATGTTCAAAGACGAAATGTTTTGTTAACAATGTGGACAAGTCAAGTTTATGGGCATTTTACACAGAGAATTTTTTTTTATATGATAATTTGTCTTTCCTGTGTTGCACTATTAAGGTTTAAAATCTTGAATGGTTTACTTAATTTTATTAAAGGGAAGCAATAACGGTGATGTCACACTAAATGCAGTATTGGTTAACACCAGTTATTAAAGCGATGATTGTAAAGCAAGTGTGAAATCGCGGTTCGTACATTTGATGATCAAAACAAATGCTAGAAATCTGTATTGTTTCTATTGAAATTGGGTTTTTACTAAAACACGAAACACATTCTTTTGTGCGTTATGTTCCTATTTATTCACTGATTAATTCAAGATCGCATTTTTTAAAAAGCAAAACAAAAACAGATCAGTTTTGATCAGCGCTATCACAAACATTTACGTGTTATTTTGTTAATGACAGAAAATTTAATTTGTCGTCCATTTATATGAAAAAAAACATAACAATATTAATATTCATATATAACTTATTAAAGTTTAAAAAATAAAAACATCTATACCACATTAATGTTGTCGGCGGAGGAATTCTAACGAGGCAAGTCTAGTTTGCGCGGTTGTCTAGGCATTGTTAAAAACGTTGGCCACGAACTTTGTAAAACACACTAGTGATCAGTGATCAGTTCTTCAGTTATACGTTTTATTACTAGTTTGTTTTTGCTACAGATGCTGTTTCCCACGAAAACCGAGAAATCAGCAGTGACCAGCAGTTGTATTGGACAGGAGACGCGTCTGAACCATTGTCTCCAAATACATTTTTGTCTTATGCCAAAGATGATCGGACAAGGTTTGTCGTTAATGGGGTTTCAATCTGTGTCTACCAAGCAGACATTTGTAAACTTGAAGTTGACTGTATTGTCAATGCAGCAAATGACCGTCTAAAACATGGCGGTGGTGTTGCTCATGCCATAACTCTGGCTGCAGGTGAGACTTTTATCAAAGACGGTGACAGAATCGTTGAAGAACGTGGCAGCGTTAAAGTCGGTGAGGCAGTTGCCACTACAGCTGGAAACTTGAAATACAAGTGTGTCATTCACTGCGTGGGGCCTGCCTGGTCTGATTACCAAGGCCGTACACGAGAAGAAAATTGCTCTAGAGATCTGCACGAGGCGGTGTGTAACAGCCTGCAACTTGCTGAAGTCCAGGGATGCACTAGCATAGCACTGCCAGCCATCAGTTCAGGTACATGATAATATGATTATTAATTTATTACTTATACATATCTACATTGTTTTTTTGTAACATTTCAACTTTTGCAGCATATATAATTTAGTTCAGTTTAAATTTTTATATTAAATTAAATTGGTTGTACATTTGCATGGTGTTTTCAGCGATCTTTGGAGTTCCATTGGACATTTGTACAAGGGAGTATGTCAATGCAGTTCGTAAATACTGCAGTAAAGACAAACCATATCTCAAAGAGATTCACTTTGTTGACATCAGGACTGACGTTGTAGAGGCAATAAGGCGTCAGTTTGAGAAGGCCCTGGACAAACAAAGACTTTCAGAGAATGACACAAGCACTAGTTGCAATTTCACCAGTGCAAGTATGTATTCTGACGAATACACATCTGCAGGAGTGGCAATCGAAGATATTGGGACAAGTATCAACTATGGCAGTTGTACATTAGGAAGAGGGCGTTTGACTAGAAAAGGACCAACATCCCTGGAGGTTGATATTGAAAAGAACGTTAAACTGCAGTGCGCTGTTGGTGACTTGGAAAAGTGTCAGACGGATGCAGCTGTAATGTTTATTGATATAAGTGGAAACATTCACACTTCCGGCAAGGACATGACAGAAAGAATGACGGATGAAATGAGGAAGGCGTACCAAAAAGAGGTTGCCATTAAACTCAAAAATAAAAACATTAATCAAGGTTCTGTATTTACTACTAATGTAGGTGGAACGGAGATAAAGAAGCTGTACCATCTTGTATTGGACAAGACCCTGATCAATCAGTTAAACAAAGAAAGTAAAGATGTAACGAAGAAGGCATACACAAAATTATTTGCCGACTTAATTGAAAGTATCGATGCTAACACGTTGACAATGCCTGTGTATGGTGTAGGTGAGTACATACATGAAACAACTTAAACTTAAATGGTGACCATTGCTAAGTATGAAGTAAAGAGGTGTTTTGAAAGTGAGCATGACATTAATACACAGTATTGCATGTGATAATAAAATGTAACTATTAAACACTTAATTTGATCATTGTATCGTTTGGATGATATCATAATATTGCAAGTATGTTTTTGTGTTAACTAAGGCGATATTGATGGGGTGGCTGTGGTGTCAGAGTGGATCTGGGAATCCCTGATGACCGTCATGGCTGGCCGACATGCCCCACCCACCAGGCCCAAGATCATATCCATCATTTGCATTGATGAGAAACAGTTCGGCAAGGTTGAAGACGTTTTTAGACGAGAGGGAAAACAACTACAAACGCTGTCAGAAGCAAAGGTGTGTCACAAATAATATTTCGTTTAAATTATGTATTAGGTTTGGATGGTATTGAAGTTTAAACAATTATCGTATTACATAAAGCTTAACTGGAATTGCTGAAATAATTGTAGTGGTGCGTAAAACTAAAGCTTATTTTTGCAGGATAAGCGAGATATTTTATATAATATACAAATGTTAATGACAGGTTGCAAAAGCTGGAGAGGCTACAGCGCCCTCTCAATCGACTACTGAGGTTCCTGAAGACTGTGTAATCTGCATGACCAACATCTCCAATCCCAAGACACTTGTGTGTGGACACCGGTTCTGTACTAAATGTATTGAGCAGCAATTTTTGATTAAGAAGGCGTGTCCTACATGCGGCAGAGTATGTGGAGTTATTGAAGGTAAATGGCTCGTTTTGTATGTGCATTTTGTACAATATCATCTAAATGAGGCTTTTATGACTGATGGTCAACATTAAAGATTTGTCATTTGATCAGTTGAAATATGCTAATGCAAATACAGCGTGTTTAAAGTTTTTGCATCTTTAATAGTTACAGGAAATCAACCACCTGGCAAGATGACTGTATCAACATCCCTCACACCTTGTCATGGATTTGAGATGTTCAAGTCAATTGTTAATAAGTACCAATTCAGTGATGGTACACAACAAGTACGTTTTCTATAAGCATTAGTTAGAACTAAAAATATTTTTTTAATAAAAGCCATCCTGATCAACAGTTTTGTTGAAACAAATAGCCAAATTATATGTCGTAATTACACAATTCCGTAGGCTGTACTTCTTCTAACAATCATGTTCTGCGGTTTCTTTTGCAATAATCAATATCATCTTATTTTATGTCATTTTTGTTTTGATTTTTATTTTAGTTTATTTGAGCACGTCACCTATTTATTGCACGATATATCTCTTAAGGGTATTTCAAGTGGATTTTCAGGCATTAGTTTCATTGAAAACATTCCTTCGAAAGTCATGCAAAAGGTTCTATTTGCATGCTTAAAGGTGTACTTGTTTAACAAAATTATTTTAAATATTTTTACCTTAAATCAGAGCTGGCACAGCGTCTACCCATTACCGTCAAAATGACCTTATTGATTCAACCAAACCGTTATAATCATACCTTTGGACTCAAAAATCTTATCCGTGTGCATTCAAAACTCGTAAAGAAGATTAACATATCCTAGAACAAGGGTGAATGGCATGCATCGTGCGAAGGTACTCTACTATAGTAGATTATATATTTTACCCCAAAGTAAATGGGCGATGAAACGGGAACTCTGCGAGTCATTAATTTAACATAAACATATTTCTTAGTTAAGTGCACTACTTACTTAGTTTAATTATTTTATTTGCCATTTATGTCACAGGACACAAACGCGGTAAACATACACCCTTACCAGAAATAAATCTATAATAGAAATCGTTTTGCCCCAATGGACCGTTCCGCAAATGTCAATCATAATCATTTATAACAGTACATGGTCAATTTTAATCCAATAGATTAGGATTAAATTGTCAGGTGACAATCTGACCTAGAAACACAAAAGAAAGACCCCTTCACAAGCCTTCACAAGATCAAAGCAATTATACCGCATTGGGCGGAGTTTGCAAATTTGCGGAACGGTGCATCCTCTAAATCTCACCGTAGAAAAGCCACCAGTGCACAGAAGGATCAAACTGCTAGTGGAAATCTAATAGGTTGAATAGGAGATAAGATCGTAGAGCAAAAAATCGCACCAACTTGAAACACGTCTGAACAATTCGTGCACACGTTTGTGAGAACATTGTAAAGCTTAGTGTAGGTGGTACTGTAAATACCGGTACCTAGGACTCGATGGTTTAGACTTAAGCTTTATCATTTATGAATATATCTGATATTGATGTTATATAATTTTTGTAAATAAAATTTATTGAATCATACTGCAATCGCTTACAACACGCTGGTGTTTCTTCCCACGCTTAAGTCAAGTATTGTTATATAGATCGCCTTACTCTCAATTGATTTGATTAGATAGACCCCTCTACTGTTATAGTTTTTTTTATTAAAGTATAACCTTAAAACCAATAATATTAGAATAGCAGAATGAAACCTGCATGTTTAAGGGACACTTTATTAAGTTCATTACTTTGCTTCAAAGGAGGGCCATCCAAATCCTGGCAAGACATACAGTGGTATATCAAGACAGGGGTATCTTCCCTGCAATAAGGAGGGTGAGATGATCTGCCGGATGCTTAAGGTGGCCTTCAAGCGGAAATTGGTCTTCACAATCGGTCGCTCACAAACAACGGGCAGGGACGGCGTTATAACGTGGAATGACATCCACCATAAAACAGACACAAGATACAATTCACAGTATGTTGCATTATAACCTTTTAGAATATATAATTATATTTTAAGTAAGTTTTCTCCCCTTACGTTTCTTCTACGCATAACTTTAAGGAATTTTTTGACAGGCAATTAAACAAATGTTATAGATTAGTATAAATCTCGTGTAAAACATTTACATGTATAATATTTTGACAAAAATCACACTACAAATCTGAATGCCTGCGGTTGAGATCATTTAAGAAGTCATAAATGGAAAATAATAATAGGATAATCCGAAAAACACACAAAAAATAATTCTGAATGCCTATTGCGTTATGATGGTGTACGTGTTTTGTGTGGTTCTGTGTGTAAGTTTTTGTATGGGTCATTTTGGCATGGTGCCCTTAAACTTGACATTATCTGCATTGTTTACAACATTCTTTGATTGAACATTTCTTCAATTTATATTATATTTTTATTACACTGCACCTAGAACACTTTGTATGGAATCATTGGAATGGAACATTCAATTATCAATAAAAGAGTATCTATTGACCAGATTTTTTTACAATTTACTTTTAAACTATACTTAAGCAGTGAAAAACTACTCCCGATATTAAGAGAAACTGCCAACTATAGTTATCCACGCATGTTCAAAACTCAGAAAAATACTGAAAACGGCCGTGTTGAAAAAGTGTTACCCGCAATTTGTCTGTGTTTATTATGTTTCGTTCAATTGCGTTGGAACGCTTTACTAGCCTGACTTCTATTACATCTATCAATACGTTCAGTTGTCTCAGTCTGGTAGAAGTAACGCATCAGACTGCAGTGCTAGAGGTCCCGGGTCCGATCTCCCGTTTTGACAAGACTTTTTATGTTTAATATGTTTGTTTTTTGTTCATGCTGTATATAGTTTCAAGTTTCAAGTTTCAAAGTTTATTTTGCTATGAAGGCCACCGGCCCATTACAAAAACATATATACATACACATATACAGTTTACAAATATGAGATTGATGTTCAATAGACACATACATGCAATTTAGCCAAACAAATAGTACAATAGTAGAATTATTAAGTGTTTAATGTTGAATTACGTTTTTGAAAAGCATGA
>Ga0224511_10004435_pt1 | contig 10610 bp, 1 predicted proteins | sample SF_May12_sed_USG_2_FD_169988 | JGI IMG/M metagenome (GOLD analysis project Ga0224511, IMG submission 169988) | Sediment microbial communities from San Francisco Bay, California, United States - SF_May12_sed_USGS_8_1 | ecosystem: Environmental > Aquatic > Marine > Sediment | place: USA... | reverse complement strand
CTCTAATTTGCCAGGCATCACGTATCGTAACCATGGAATTACGTCAAATGGGTTTCCATTGCCAATAAACTCCATTATTTTATTTGATTGGTCAATAATGGTCTTCAACTGGTTTTTGATATCAATTGTCTTGTCATGGCCATATAGAATCTTATAAATCATACTGCCCACTGCGTATTGAACATCGCCTTTTATAACTGTACCTTCGTGACCCTTCTGTAGGAGGCATGCTACAAGCTGATTTGCCTCTTCGATAACCAACTCTTCGGTTGCCTTTCGTTCTTTTGTAGTTAATACATGAAGCGCCGATACAGACAGTTTACGTTTGTTTAAATAGTCCTCGCCAAATGTTTCAATAGAAAAGGACGGTTCACCGTAAACGGACTGTAACAGTTCTTGGGTCACAAAGCCAGGTCGTCCGGAAAAATCATCGTCCTTGTCAGCGGCCTCCTTGATGACGTCATATCCGTTTAGCACAACCGTCCGCCAGCTTCCCAGCCGGATACGGAACACGTTACCGTATGTTTGGCGCCATCTGGCGAACGTCCTTGGCGGACTTAGCCCAAAGAACGGTAGATGACCGAGAAGGGGTAGACCCCACGGACCCGGAGGGTAGCGCCGCTTCTGTTCGAGTAGGAAGCGACTTGATATCACGAAGACACTAATTACTAACACAGTCAATGTCAAAATATCAACTGAAAATAGTCGACTTAAACTTGAAGCATTTAAGTAGTTATTAAACTCCAACATGATGTTCAATAACAACAATGCGTTTTCTTAAATGATTTAGTATACTTAACTCCCGATACTTCACGAACTTTGTTTTTAAGTGTTATCAAGACTAAACACGTCTGTACAACACTTCGGATGATAATGTTTAACATTTTGAACTTTACGTAAGTTTAATATATACGCGTAAAAGACTGTGACGAAGGGTCGAGTTATATAGGCTATTAACACTAACCTACTTTACCTATACATGTAGTGAATTAGATATTGACCTTAAAATGTGAATATTAAAAGAAATGGGTTTACAAAAAAGTTTAAATGCAGTTATTTCAGTGTTAACTTACAATATTATTATAATTATAAACTTAAAGGTTACCGATTCTAGTGATGCATATATATAAAACAGTTGTTTATCATTTAACAACAAACAAAGGATCGGTTTATAATTTGTTTTAACCGTATATATATTTAAACCACAGTTACTTAAATATATATGTCTTTATAAAACTATAAAGGGATGTTATGTTTCATCTTGTTTACTTCCTCTTAAAAATATATAGGACTATACATCACCAAGCCATGTTTGAACATACACTCTTATCCGCTAAGAATAGGCTAGGTCTCGTTAAAATAAACATTTAAAAAATAATTTACTTACAGCGACGTTTCTCGTAATTTCGTACAAAAACGTTTTTAAAGCGTTAGCGCGCTTCTTTAAACCTACGTCTGTACGTTTATAGTATTAAATGTTGGAAAACCAAAAAGGGAAACGTCGCTTTTTATCCTGCTTTTCATGGCCCATCAAGTAAAGATTGTAAACGATCGGACAGTATGCAAACACATGCTCATCTAAATTTGAACAAAGAGTACCGTAAATGATTTCTCCGCGTTAAGCAACTGCCATTCAAATGATGTAACGCCTTGAAGGCAGTCCCAGATCGCCGCACAATTCACAAATTGAACGCTCAATTTTCTTACAGAAAATTAAGAGTGAATGTAAAAATCAGGCCTTTTAAAATACCTGGACCTTTTCCACAGTTCTCACATCACAACAACCGACATAATCGCTGTCTGGTTTACGTTAGTATGGGTATGTAAATGGCAATGCGAACTAAAACAGTATTGTTATATTGTGTTATAAAGTTAAAATGCATGTACTGTACTCTCAGTGTATATAAATATACTGGTATAACTCAATGCGCACATTTGAGATTTAATATCGATTTAAACTTAAAGCCAGTCACCTGTCCCCGCTGGTCCCGGCTGTAAGTAGCTCTGTCACACTCAACCAGCCTCGTATATTTTAAATTAAATGTGTGCTTTCTTACGTTATGGTTGACACATAATAAGGTTTACAGGAAACACAGGTTACACAAAAAGAGCCTATATAATTTATTGTATACAATTTCACGCTGTATGCCTTCTATTGCTGTGCAGACAGCATGAGCTTCAGGGGGAATAGTTTCGCAAACCTTCAATATCCTTCCCCTTCCGTACGTTCTTTTGGTTTGTTTTATGAAGTTTATCACAAACAGGACGTTCGCTTCATTCGTATTACCTAGGTCAGATTGTCATTTAAAAGTCATAACAATTATGTATTAGATTGAAATTAACCATGTTCTACAATTATTATAGTTACTCGACAGTTCGGAAACTACATTTCTCGATATTGTAATTAGAAACTGCATTTAAAAACGTCTATATTATAATATGAGGTCTGAAATTGTGACCCCCATATATTAGGTAGACTATAAGTATATAGCTGTTAATTGAAAGCACTTGCTTTCAGTGCAATTTTGTCTAAGCATGTCTAAGCCATCTTCGTAATGTTAAATCTTAGGCGAGGCATACATCTCCATCAGCTAAACTCGTGTTGCAATTTACTGCCCCAGTGTATGTGTAATATAGCGGAATGCAGGGCGCTGAGTTCTGGTGTCTGACCAAGTGTGTGGATGACCTAATTTCCACATCAAAAAGTGTTCATTAACAAATACTCACATTTACAAACGTGTCAAACACATTTCGTTAACAAATACTCGCATATACAATGCAAATAACTTTATCCACTGCTATGAGTGTTTACAATACATATATTTGTTCATGTTGACATATCATTGATATAACACTGTTTAAGTCATTTCAACGATTGAATATCATTTCAAATCATTACAAATACAGTTTTTAAATAAATTAATGTGAATACTACACATATTTCTGATTTAAATATGCATTATATTGCTCAACATTTGTATCAAGAGTAAGTCAGATATAAATTTCAAATAAATTATTTTAAAGTTAGAGACCCATGGCGTTTCAAGATCACATGATAAGCTCTCAGAATGGTTTTGAAGAACACAACTGAGAATAACGATTGTCACATGTACATTTCTTTCTTAAATGCAGGTTTGAAGTCATATTTTAAATGACGTAAGTGTATTAAGGATTCATTCTTTTTAGATTTGTGATCAGGTGTACATACATAAACAATGGGTAATATCTTAACAGGCTGATTAAAGGTTGTATTCCAAACAGCCTTTACGTATCTGATTGTCGTAGTCATGTAATTGTTTCAAAAACATACGCTTGTGTTACAAGCCAAACATTCTAAAACCTCTACGTGGTTACACGAGTGTAATAATAATTGAGTTTCATAATATTAAAATATATACTAAATTCTCAGCCAATCTTTGAATTAGGTTTGGTTTGAAGTTTTTAGCATCAAATGCTAGAAAAAGCAAGAAAGCCGTATTTTATCTAAAAGTTGAGTCACATTTTTTCTTAAGAATACGCAGAGTCAACTATAATATATAATTATTATATATTATATAATCCCGAAAAGGCAGATAACAACAACACAAGCAACGTCTAAATAAAAGTCGAGAAAATCGGCCAGAAACGTTCTTTTGAAAACAGGTACATTGAGTTCCAGGAATACAAAGAGTAGCTACAGTTAAAAGTTCCTGATGGGAGTGTAATTCCAGAAATCGTCCAGGATACGTAGGAAACTGAAGGTAATATAGAATTACTTCCATGAACGGATTTTTCATTAGAGGTGTTGGAATTACAATTCACGTTTACAAAATTCTTGAAACTTCTGATAAACTAACTGGTAATTATTTTACTGGAAATTACAAATATTAACGCCTACTTCTACGTCTAATGCTTGTTTAATTTTCATTTGATACACAATGACGACCAATTTAAAATGTGCATGTATTTCACGCACTTATCTAATCAGTACTTGTAAGTACCTTTATAAAGCACAGAAAGTTTCGTTGACATTGTCAAAAGGACCATTGTCTTAAAAACACGTTCAAGCTCACATCTTTCGATGCATCATTACTACATGTAGATGTCCACATCAAATGATCCTAAAGCCAATAAAACAAGCACCATGTGCCTTATTAATGGCACATTAATGTAGAACTACCCTGCACGCACATAGTAAGACATGTAATCCACAACTACAAGAGGATGTTCACGTATTGTATACATTTTGTGTACTTCTCAGTTTATGTAAAAATACTATAATGACAATTTGATAAAAATGGAAATTCATACTGCTTAGCATAAACAAGTAAGTTCATGTTGTAGTTTGTGTACGGTATTTAAATCTGTAATGAGGGCTGCAATTACAGGTAAAAGTACCTCTAGAAATAGTGAACTCTTTTAAAGAAAATTTAATTTAAACTCATAAATGTAAGGTCGATTGCGAAAAAATGATCCCAACTTATAATAATCATTCTTGGAGTACATCCAGTTACTGAACGAATGTTTAGAGGAGATAAGCCAGTCCTATCCTTATAAGATGAACGCTCGACCACCCCCACCCCCGTTCTCGAAACGAACGCTCTAACTACAGAACTACCACTGCAGAAATAAATATGTATTTGATTGTAGACATCGCGCTACACCAGATTTAGTTGTCCCTCCCGTCTGACCAATAACATGAAGCACTAGCTTGCCGAGTAAAGATGTAAGTACTGTTGCACTCAGGACGGTTGGTTATGTTGCAACCGCCTTAAAATGAAGAACGTAGTGCTTCAAACAGTTTAAACCGACGAACACATCACTAATAGAACTCCTTATTAAACTCGACTAAAAAGGGAAAGCCCTCGGAAAGAATATCCTGCATAGTGAAAATAGCAGCCTCAGCTATATTAAAGATGTTCATCAGTGTAAATAAAAGATGCAACAACACTGACGACTCCTAGCACATGAGCGGAACTCTATTTTCAAATGTAAACAAAAAAAGGACCAGAACAATTTAACTACAAACTAATGTCGTACGGGGCGACATTTTACAGCCGCCATACAAACATCAACAACCAAGTGTAGTAAGTTAAATTTAACTAAAAAGGGAATGCCCTAACCTACTTGCACACATTGCGAAATTCTTTTTGTGCGTTTTTGTCTTTTCCTAAAACTTACAAAAACAGAAAATTACCAATTATGACTTGCATTACTATTACGCAAGCTGCCATATATTGCAACATATTTTGCATCATTAACAAGGCAATAAAGGAACTACTTTAGATTTTGGTAGACAATGATTCTTTGAACACACTTTTATTATCTGTTTCTAAAAAGTGCACAGGAAAAAAGCTTCGAAATGAAGACGTAATATAAACAAGCGTTATGATAAACACAGCTAGATCAAGAGTAAATCACGAAGAAGACGATATAAGTACTTAAATATCTTTTCTTAGAACTTCCTTTTAATTTGTGTTATTTGATTAGGTATTTTTAATTAACTTTGTTGTCAAACATATTTCCGATGGTTGTAGCAATTACGTGTATAAGTTTCCAAACAAGGGGAAGTATCCATGCATGTTGACTGAAATAATTACATGTATGTGCTAGTTTCACTGCGAGTTTTCAGTTTATTATTACTCTCAACACATACATATAAATATAATATGTAACATGGGGTACTTAGTAAATAATGACCAATACATTTGTAAAAACCAGGCTGTAGTGTGTACACGTATTGGCAGAGAAAAGGTACAATGGCGTAAGACAACATCGCGACCATTTATAAGACTTAAACAAAAGTATTTCACTACAAAATGTATTAGAAGCCTAACACATTGATTGTCATTGATAACCTAATAAATTGCTGAGAGTCCGTGTTCCAGTATCCCGTACATATATTGTTTAAACCTTTCAAGGAACTCGTTCTCTTTACGTATATAAGGAACTCTGGTTATAAGGAACTAATTTTCATGATCCTGAGGAGTTCGTTGGAAGCGGAGTTTACTGTAGTCTTCATATGAGCTCTGAAATTGTGTCCCTCGTAGTGGAGGTAGACTAAAAATATATAGCTCTTAATTGAAAGCTCTTGTCTGAATTTTGCCTGACAAGGTGATATGTTGTTCTATAATATTAACATTAAATCTAACTGCAGTCAAATTGCAATTAACCGGTACAGCTATAAAGTAGACCTTGTAATGCAGCGTAATGCAGGCCGCTGTGTTTTCATGTCTGCCATTGTTAATGCCATCTCACTAGTTTTGGGAGACGTGGAAAACACATTTTATTAACAAGTACTCATATATTCAAACATATCAAAACACATTTCATTAACAAAAACTCATAAAAACAAAGTTAACAAGTTTTTCCCTTGACATGATTGTTAAAACTAAATATTTGTTAATATTGGCATCATTGACATGAAATTGTTTAAAGATGCTATGCCTGTATCTTTTAGGTCAGAATTGTTTACATCTTACATTTTTACCATATTTAAGCAGCGAAACCTACTCTCGTATATATGAGAAACTGCCAAATATAGTTATTTAAGCATGTAAAAATAAAACAGAAAAATGTATTTGTTGAAAATGTCTGCCCTGCAAATTTGGCTTTGTTTATTTACGTTTCGACCATTGCGTCGAAACAGTTAAATGGCTTGACTACAATCGATACTCGCAGTTGACTCGGTGGTGCAGTGATTACGCATCCGCTTTGGGTGCAAGAGGTCCAATTCCTGTGTCCGGAAAGGGTTTTATGTTTGATGTTTTGTTTAGTTGTTGTTGTGCTTTTACTTTTTTGTCCAAAACTCATTATTTGTCACAAAAAATTGCAATTCCTTTTACAATGTTAACTTATTTAGTAAACTTAACATATTGCAATATTTGTGACCGATTATAAGGGTATAAAGATACAGACCTAGCATCTTCAAATTGTTCCTACGATTAAGTATATTTCCATATCATAACAAATACAGTTTTTGAAACATTTGCTCTGAATACTACAACTAGTTCCGACTAAAAGATACCTATCACTAGTAAGTCAGATTAAAAATAAAAAATAAAAATCATTTCAGAGCAAGATACCCACTTGCGTTTTAAGGTCACATACCTGAGAAATGGAGAATAACGAATGTTGCATGTACATGTATTATTGTACTGCAGGGTTTAAAGCAAAACTTCCCGAAACCGCTACGAGTTGATATGGAGCGATTGCTTATTTAGCAAATTTGTCTTTAAATACAGCCATATTTTATAAAAATATAAGCCTAATCTTTCTAAGCCAATTCGTGATTTCGGTTAAGTTTGTGTTATTTATTTTTGCAGCAAAAGCTAAGGTTGCAGCATAGTGGTGTTTTAAAAATTAATTTAAAAATTTATTAAATATTTAGATCCAATTTTCAGCCTAAGAATACACAGGGTAAGATCAAATGACGAAACCAATTGAATATATCACTCAGTACGAAAAAGGCAAGTAATAAAAATAAATACTAATTCTGATAACAAGCGGACAAACTCGGGCAGAAAACAGGTATATTTAGTTCCAGGAAAACAAATAGAACTAAAGGATTAATTTTCTGGTGTGTTTTCCAAACTCGTCAAGAAATCATATGAAAGAGTTTTGTAAATAACTAACATTACTTTAATTTACTTATTTTTGAGCAGACATAGGAATCTATTTTGTAAATAGTTAACATTACTTTCATGAACGTATTTGTCATCCGAAATATTTGGAATAACAGATGCACGTTTTCAAATTTCTTGACATTTCTGTTAAACTTATATGATTTTTTTTCCTGGAAATTGCAAATAATAACGCCTGCATCAACGTCTAATATGTGCTTAAAATATACAAGGTAGACCAATTTAAAATGTAGTTTAAGCATTTAACTAATAAGTACGTTTAAGTCATCTTTCTGAGTACAAAACGGTTCGTAGACATTGTCAAAGTTGGTCATTTATTACGTGTAACGCACATTCAAGATGGAATCTTTTGATGCCTCATAACAAGATATAAATCTACATTAAATGCACCATATAACAAATAAAACAAACAAATGCAACGAATTATGCAAAAATGAAAAAAAATACTATATTTTCTCTGATGCTGGGTTTCACTTATATTTAAAAACTTGCTTAAACCGAAGAACCTTTTATAGAAGCATTTGACATTTAAACCACAACTACGTCATAGGTTGATCGGATTATACCATTATTATACTATTTGTCATCTAAGTAAACGTAATATTTTGAAATATTATAATAACAACTTTATGAAATGTTAATACAAATGTCTAATTTTCGCCATTTGTACGGCGTACATTAAACACTGAACCAACCAGCGATTAAAATCCTTGTTTTATCAACTTGCACTTTTTACGATTACCTAGTGTGATGTTTTCTTTCCCATAAAACTAACAAAAACAGAACATTACAAAGAATGACTCGCATTTATATTACACAATCTGATAAATAGTGCAACAATTTATGCAACATTTATGATTTAATCAAGTAACAAAGACGTGCTGATACAAAACAATAAATATTAAGTTGCACAAAGTGTCAAACGTTATAGAATAAAAACTATTTTAATGTAGCGCAATTTTAATTTATTTGTTCGCATACAAATATGGTTCAAAGTTATGACTTTATATGAACAAGTTGTATGATTTAAAATGTTTTGGCAAAAAACTATTTCTTTGAAGACGATATAAATATTAGAGATACTGTGTATTGTTATTTATTGCTTGTGAAATGGTGGAGAATAAAGTATTTATTGTCTTATGCTTTGTAACAACATCCCTTGAAATAACTTTAATGTTCGAATTATGTTTTAAATATTCTATAATAAACACATTTTGGTATCCAAATTTCAAATAATTATTGTTCAACATTGTTGGGTCGTATTGTTTCTTAGCGATGTTGAGATGTTGGTGTCATTTGATGGTCTATGCTGAATTTCTGAAGAATAAAAGTATTCACCTTGTCTATTTCAGTTTTACTTCAAACACGGTACTACGACTTTCAAAGATGTGAACTGTTAAACACAAAGTCAATATATTTTTATAACATTGTGGCTCAAAATGTCTTCAATTTATATTAACAAATGACACTAATCAGACTTTTATAGCGTTTGAAACGGTTTATACATGTACATTATTATTGCAAAATAAATGTGCTATTACAATGTTATATAGTGGCATTTCTTCGAGTGAAAAACGTATCAATAATCTAATTTAATGTAACTTGATATACTGAGTATATATTATGTTTTTAAATCCTTCGCTGACAGTTTATTTTAAAATGTTCAATTCACCAAAGGCTGTGATAGGAACTCTAAGACAAATGACACTAATCAGACATTTCAAGACGGTATTAAGTAGTGGGTATATATTAATACTACTTAGTATTGAATATATATTAGCAAGTCTTATTGAAATGTGTCAAGGATAGTCACGCATGCGCAATGTGAAGTAACGCCATATATTGGTCGCCATTTTGTTGACAGCAAGACGACGAAGGCAGAACTGTAAATTGTTATAATTATTAATATTGTGAATTAAATTGTTGTCATCAATAATGCATATGAGGGTATGAAATCGTGTTTAAATTACTTAGGGTAGTAATTTGGAGGGCCAGTTTTATAAGTGAACAGATGACCTAGATTATTAAACACGGATTACATCTGTAAGGGAGATCACTTTTCTGAGAGTCATTATTTTTTGCTAATTTCACCTTAATTACATGTTGTAATTATAATATGTGACCTGATTGAATTAAATATAAAGTTAAAAGACATGTTTTGTGTAAACACATATTTTTTAGACTTGGATATTTCATTATTGAGTTTATAAACAAAAAATTAATGACATAATGACATAGTCCCGGTTTCTGTTCAATAGATAATATCTTCTTGTATAAAAACTTAACGGTGTCAGAAGCCCTTTGGTGGACACTCAACATTTTATGAGTATTGTCAGAGTTGTTGGCCCTTAGGTGAACGCTCATGTTTTTTCTTAAACTTTTAGGGCTAGAAAAGTCTTTGTATTTTTAATAAAGGAGACGTTCTATTTTTCTCTATTAAAGTTTGTTGAAAATAGGTTAATGTAGAATTTATTTAAAATTAATTTAAATAATGAAGTAATTTTTTCTTTTGTTTGTTTCCTGCCCTGTTTATACAGAAGAAGATAGTCTCACCTGAGGTCAGGCAGTTTGGACTATAGTGGCTCAAAGAGCGATGCTCGAATGTATATGTAATATCAGTAAATAAATAGTAGAAACTAAAGCGTCATGGATTGTCTTGGTCTTTAGGAATTGGGGTTACATTTACGACTAGTCAGACAAAGGCAGACCCAGTGGTCGAATCTATGAGTTCGTAACCGTCCGTGCGCGGCCTTAAAGGCCACCTGCCATCATAGCACGAGAGGTACGGTTACACATCATTTTAAACCAATGGAAATTAAGGTCAAGGAATTCTTAAACAAGCCGGTGATTTTTGGAAATATGTCGCTCAAACATGACTGAGCTGTATATTTATAAATAATTTAAACCAAAAAGATCTAAATAAACATCCAGGTAATATTTTGCAAGAAACATATTATAAGAGAACAATGTTAAGAAAAGGAAAGATTA
>Ga0224511_10004434_pt1 | contig 10610 bp, 9 predicted proteins | sample SF_May12_sed_USG_2_FD_169988 | JGI IMG/M metagenome (GOLD analysis project Ga0224511, IMG submission 169988) | Sediment microbial communities from San Francisco Bay, California, United States - SF_May12_sed_USGS_8_1 | ecosystem: Environmental > Aquatic > Marine > Sediment | place: USA... | reverse complement strand
GGTCAAAGGTTAATAATTAGAACACAGTGTTTCACTTTATTTGAGCACAAATTATTATATTTAGTACCTTATTAAAAGCAAAAAGGTGTGATATGCAAATTATATAGGCTAATGATTTGTAATAATCATTATTTAATGAGAATCTGACGAGCTAAATCATAGTTTAAATAGCATTACGAACTTGCAACATACCAAATGTTGATATTATTTACAAGTAAATTCGAAAGTCTAACCGAGGGGATTTTATATCGTGGGTACTTAATTCGTGGATCGTCTTACCCACGACCCTCGGTATACCGGTCCGCTGCCATACAAGCAAGCCGGGCAACTGGTCATGGACCTTGTCCGAGCCGTTCTTTACTACAATTTCTATTTTTAGTAAGAAAATCCCTGTATAAGATTGAAGAGTATGTTATCGTAACATGCGAGTTCTTTGGAAGAAGATTTGTCTCCCCTGCCTCGTGCATATTTATGAAAATGAGATTTTGCTAGTCAAAATTCCCACGGTATGTATGGAGTGTTACGAAATAAAGTACTGTGGGTGCCGACGATGGTTAAAGCGGAACAAAATCGTCACTGAATTGTTATATGGAATATTGTCGTATATACAATTAATTTGATATCGGTTTTGCGATCCGGGTTCGGCATACCTTTTCTGCGTACATTTGCAGCATGAGGTTCTTGGTGTACCAATCATATGCATGTATGCTCGAACTTTATAACCGGCACAGGACTGCCTTCTGCACAATACTTTGCGAACAATTTAACACAATAAAGCTGAAACCACATAATTTATGTACGTGGATATAGAAGGAATTTTAAGCATGTTTCTTTTATGCGACTCTTTGTGCACTGATAATATGTAGGCCTTCATGTCCCAAACCATATAACCGGTACAATGTGGATTTCTTTTTGTACATAAGGAACGCAATTTTAGCCGAGACCAGAGAGGCGAAGGAAGGAAAGAGGTGTATATAAAGAATATACTTTATTATGTATTTGAATCAGTGTGAAAGGCACACTTTACACTCGTCAGTTCAGTTTTATATTTTTTATTCCATTGCAAAGACACCTCAGCTTACACATTATTATACCAATAAATGTTCTTTTTATTCAAGCAAGATCAACAGAAAAGATTAAAAACATGTTAAAAACCTATTATTGTATTGAACTTACAATGAAATAATAAATTCCCGACTGGATTTACTTATTATATATCAAAACAATTTCGGCTTTAGTTTAAACAGTGTAATTGTTTGCTTTGTATGCTCTGCATTTTGGCAATGTAATTAAATGTGTAAGTACATTACTATATAGGTACATCTTGACCATAATATATTGTAAAGTTAAACCTCTGCAAAGATGTTTTGAAAGATACATACTGTGCATGTTAGGTCCTTTTAATCGGAATGCCTTCTTCAAGTTATATAAATTTTGATTTTCACCACAAATACAATGTACACACAGAAAAAGACTTTCTAGTTGTTTCAATTGGCTCCACATAATTATCATTAAAAAGGTAATGTACAAGGTCTGCATGCGTCATGAATCGCAATTCTTCCTTGTTGTGAATTAGGACTTGTACGATATTTTTCGTTTAATATTGACATTACAATTTTAAAGAGTATGTGAAAAATGACGGGGGGAAATAGGACATGTATGGTGATTTTAGGTATTGTAATCTTCAACATCCTTCAAGACCTGATACGAGGTTAGTTGTCATGCTAAATAATAAATGCAAGATGTTTCCATGCACACATATACAGAACAGATCAGAGTTTTCAATAACCTTTTGAGGTCAGTAATTACACAATATGAGTTATGCAGTTAAAGAGGTTATGTCTATGTCTGTTATCCATATAATTGGTCATACACAGTGTACATTAACGAAAATTCATTGCGTAGGAATGGCAATATATCATTACAAAAGATGTTTTTATTGCACTCAACAGCTAAAGAAAAACAAAACTACAACCACAAAATACAAAAGTATGCTTGCCAGACACGGGAATTAAACCCGGGACATCTAGCACCGCAGTGTGATGCGTCTCCTATCGGCCACGAAGACAACTGAATGTACTCGTATCTAACCTACTTCAGTAGCTTGGTAACAGTCGATTACATTTGTTACAACAAGGTACTACACATGTAGTAAATAAGAACTCAAAAAATGAATAATTCCAGAAGATGGCTTATTTATATTTCAGATGAAAGAAAGAAGAATTAACATAATTAAGTTAACAAAATACATGTGAATAATATGATGATATTAAAAACATTTACATTCAGGCACGTGTGACCCTGAATGTGAGAAGTGCATGGAGACAATGTGTAATAAATATTGCGGTCCTTATGTTTTCCTGAACGACACAAGGTAGGCATACATGATTGTACAGTATAGTATGACGAAGGAACACTAGTTCTGTATCTTGATACCCTTATGATTGTTCACAAATTGTTGTATGTCAAGTATACTAAATGAATTGACATTGCGCAAGGAATTTGACAATTGCATGACATATAAAGTGTTTGGACAAAAAAGAAAAACACAACAACAACAAAACAAAAAAACAAACATAAAATCCTTCCCAAAGCCGGAAATCGAACCCGGGAAATCTCGCACCGCAGGCGGATGCGTTACCTCTACACCACCGAGTCAACTCAAACTATCGATATTTCTGTAATATTTTCACATAGTTTACATGGATAACTATATTTGACAGTTTTTCATATTTACGAGAGTTCGCTGCTTAAGTATGGTAAAAAATTAAGATGTCTGGTCAAAAGACATTGGCATAGCATTTTACATTTTAACACGTTGTTGTATCGATTAAATATATATTAAGAATCTGTCGATGTAATAAGGGTATCGAGTTGTTCGTATGAAAACACCATATGCCATTATTTGCTATTTGCTTCTAAACATTATAAAACAATTTCCTAGAGTTATTATATTTCTAGATTGTTTTTTGTATTTTAAAGGGAACTACGAGAATACCGAAGCCGAAGCGAGTGCCCCTGGTGTTTCAGTTATCAGCGACCAAGTCTACTACAACGCTGACATGTAGATTAAAACATACATGGTTGTACTGCATATTACGCCTTCGTTATCATAATTGAATGATGTTGCTTACATAAGTTGTTAAACCACTTTTTGTGTAAATTGGTGTATCATTTTTCAAAACATTACAATTCAATTTTCTACAATTACCTATTATGCGCATCCTAAACGCAAAGTGTAAATCCATATCTACATATTTTTAAAATTAATCGTACATGTATGAAACTTATTGCTAGAAAGGGTTAGAAACAAGTACGCCACCATGTCGGGATCACATTCCAGTGTCTAAATATTTACAATATATCAACTAATTTCTCTTAAAACTCTTTAAAATATTTATGCAGAATTATGCTCGTTTGTTTCAAATTTGCTATATTTGTTTATATTTTTATAGTGTTTTAAAGACGATTACTCATAAATATGCATTTACTGTCTTTCTGACTTTTTGATAGAATGATTAGCGCTGTGTTTTAATTAAAAGTGTATTAATCTCTAATAGTCCAAACGGAATATTATGATAACATGTTGATCCGTTGGTTTGTATCACTTCGAGTTGACTTTGTCAAGTCGTATCACGCGAGACCGAAGGAATCATGGGTTCTATTTGTTTACATTTGAAAATGAGTTCCGCTCATGCGCTAGGGGGCGTCAGTGGTGTGGCATCTTTCATTACCATTTATGAACATCTTCAATAATACCGATGCTGCTATTTCCTTTATGCAGGTTGTGCTTCCTAAGGGTTTTCATTTCTCAGTCGAGTTTACACATGCAACGAGAGTTGATACTAACCGGCGAATCAATATGCTAACGTAATGTTCCTTTTATTAAATACCTTTTTCATATTAAAAAACTGATTTTTTATAAGTTACTCTCCATTCTAAAATTAACATCGCTTGTAGTGTATACGGATCATTTTAAGGTGTAAAATAAAACATGTTGTTATCGTTGACAAGATGTTTTGAAATTAAAACAATACACCTGTTTTGAACATAACTCATCAAAAAAGCTTCGTGCTTTGTTCTTTTTCCACTTTTTAAAAATACTTTCGTTTCATATCCAAGTGGGATGGTTAGATAGAGTAAATCAAATTTATGGGGGAAAAGTAAAACAGGTTAAAAATTACATGTTATTAAATGTTGTTGTTTTTTTCAGTTGTACATTGTAATTTTGTTTGTATGTAGAACATTACTTGATCCATGAGGTAGAAGTTATAGTCCCGAGAGTGTCAGAAATCACAGACCAAGTTTCGTACGGCGTAATACAGTATACCCGATAGGCACACTCCATGACATAATTGGTATTGTTTAAACAAGAAAAAGGGCATTAAGAAATACAGCAAATCAACCATATGCATCGGAAACAGGCGAAACATGGAATGTTAATAGGGGTTTTTGTTTACATGTTCTGGAATTTCTTTTTGACACGTGTATTGTGACAAATAACTCTCCGTGATACTTGGTATAGTTCTACATGCATTCGCGTATGTTTTAATTTCCGTGTGGGATCACAATAAGATGGAACATCTGCCTTGACATTCGTTACTTCACTCGCTAGACAATGTTCCAGTGCGGCGTGTGCAACAAGTGATCTTTCCCGAAAGGCGAGCGGTTTCATGCATAATTTGTTAATTGTACTGCTAAAATAAGTTTATCTAATCATTTATAAATCAACCTTATTTATGTGAATACAATACACGTCATGCCGTTTTGGCGCCTCAAGTCCGCAAGCAATCGGTGTGACTCGTAAGCTTCCGTAACGGTTTAGATTATACCTATTAGACGTTTAGTGCATTCTGTTTGATAAACCCATTTCAAATTTCAAATCGATGCGTAACGCGCATGCGCGTATTGTTTCCGTAAGTCTTCGATGTCGCCGATTGCTTTTCGCGGCAATATTATAAAACATTTTTTCCACTGAGCTACTGGAAAAATATTGTATATAATTATTTCAATTTTATCTAAACAACAACTTATAATTTAAACGAACATAGGCCGTCAATAGTAATGCTACTATAAACTGTTTTTAATTGAACACTATTTAAAATTAAATTTGGTGATTCTGGACACTAATGCGCCTTGAAGTATCTGTTATAAAACGTGAAAATCGTTACCTTGATTTTTTGTAAATACATGAAATGTTTACCTTAAATAAATTGTCTGTCTGTAGTTTTGTAGGTTCAAAAGAATACAGTTATGTGCTCATTACTCTTATTTAGATATTTTTCAGAAACTCCAAAGGATTATTGAAATGCGGTAACTTTTTTCAGTCTGATGCCGTTTGTCCGAACTAGTTCATATCGGCCATTGCACATACTAGTAATGAACAGTGACGGGTTTTTTATAATGCTGTTAAATGCTTAATAAGAAAATTGTATTGTCTGAATTGAGTGAACAACTATTTAACGATATGTAATAAAATACGGCCATGTTGCATTTACAAAACATAAGAATCACTTGATATGCTCAATACATTATTAATTTTGAAGCAACACGACTGATACAATGCTGTGTTTTTACCGAACACCATTAGGGGTATGTTAGGCATACGTCGTGTACATTCCAAATAGACTGACACACATCGCTGTACAATTTTGTACGTAGAGGCTAAATAATGTTTTGGACATGTTCAAAATTGTTCAGCGTATGCGAGCGTATAGCATATACGTTACGTGTTCGCTAACCGTACGCAAGACATAAGCTGAATACATTAGACATACGCTTGATACGCTAGAGTGACGCTAAAGGTACGTTACACATACGCCAAGTACGCATTTCATACGGTGACATAAGGGAAGTCAGTTGGGCTGCGCTCAAGTGCTACACACATGTTTCTCATACGCTACGCATACGTGTACGTTATGCAAGCCCGCTACTCGCACGATACTTATAGGCTCAATACGCTAGGTGTAAACGTTAGTCATACAATTCAATAAACTACGCGTACGGTAATAAACGCTACACTGGCGGTGACTTCCGTTGACATACGTTCACACACGCACGCAAACGTTTCTCATTCGCTAACTGTACGCAGGTAGTTCGTTATATGAACGCTGTTAATACGCAAGTCATACGTTTGGAAAAGACTGTCGTCGATTACTATGGTTTAAACATTAACACGTTGTACGTGTGAGTAGTTTTTTTAGAATTAAAATCTTTGCATGCAATGCATGTGTTTTTATCATACGCTATGGAGTGATTTCACCCTACACTGCTTATAGTAAGACAAATCAACGCAACTATCAACTATTTATTAATAAATATATATATGTAAATATTTGTGTTTTGGAAATGCTTATGAGCTCTCCATACTGGAGGATATAAATAAAATAAACTATCTATTGTATAAAACTATAATTCATTTGACTACCTAATGCAGTTAATGCCTCATTAACGAATGACCTTTTATGTGCACATCTAGAAAACGTTTTTCATTTTTGTCTAAGATAAAGTTTGGAAAATATCTAAATGTATCATCAACATGGCTCCCCACTCTGCAACAGCAGCATACCAGCGTATTAAACATAAAATGAATAGTTTGTAAACAACTTCAATTTAAACACAAGTATGTTTCAAAATTCTCGATCGCTATCAATGTTTCAATGACGTCCGGTTTCTATCACGAGTTCGAGTTCAACGGAAGTCAGATAAAGTTTAATTGATCATTTCACTAATACTAATACATGTCATATTAATTTCCGTGTTTAGAAGTGTGTAATGACTTGATAAGTAACACTTTAACTGGTGGGCGTCAGATGAATGGCATTATTCATTACCATTTATAAACCGCTTCACTAAAACCAAGAGTGTTATTTTTCCCAAGCAGGTTATGATTGCTGAGGACTTTCGCCTTTTACTGTAATTAAAATAACTTAATACAGCTTGTGTCAAGAGCATGGTGGCAGTGTAGCGACTGTAAAATCTCGCCTCGAATTACAACATTGTCTAGGTATGTTTTGGGTCCCATGAGCTCATACTTGGTATGTTGCTTTGATTTGAACATAAAGGTCTGCCTTGCGTTCAGTTAACACGAACTTTAGCCTAACACAGTTCGCCAAGCGAACAGGTTAACTGAACAACCCGTTTGCCGCGGACGTTTGTGCGCTATCTAGCTAGTGCGTTCGCGACTGTTACCGAATACATGTACGCGGCGAACTTTCCGTTCAGTCACAAGTGTTACCGAACGCTTGCGAACGTTCGCGGCCGTTCGCTAACACAAATGCTAACTGAATACACTGCTTTTCATGAGCTAGAGGTGTCGATGGCGATGCATATTTTGTAACCATTGATGAACAGCATCAATGACGCCGAGGCCGTTAGTTTAATCATTCAAGCTATGCTTTCTGAGAAGTTTCCATTTCGCTCAGGCTGAATAAAGAACTATATGATTGTACAATGAATATTTATCCATTTCTTGTGTGAACCATTATGTCAGTAAATATTTGTGTTCTAAAAACTACTAATGTGAACGATAACATACATGTAGCATAAAACTATACAAAAACGATGTTTTGTATGCATCGCTATTAGACATGTTTGACAAGACACTCACACTTTTAGATGCTGATATAGAAATAGAGTTACATGGATTTCTTTTATATCTCAAACAAGTAAATAAATCTTAATACACGTGTTCAAGTATACCATGCTGTAGGTTTATTCTCATCTTTGTTTTATACAATTTCTCACCCACATTATGTTAACAGCAGACTTATATACCATATTCAATGTACCTCATTTATTATTGTTATGTTGTTGTGTTAATTAACATTAACATGTATTCTGTTGTGTGAAATATTGTATATATATTCAAACTGGAAATAAAAAACAGAAAACTGAGAAATAGAGTTACTGGGTTAAACTTCTGCAGCCGCAAACCTGGTTTCTCGTTATTGTTGTTAGTTGAGTTTTATTAATTTCTATAAACAAACAATGAGATGTTAGGGAATTTGAAGAAATATTTTATTATTTAAGCTTTACTTATAATAGTATTACGTTACAATGAAGACACAAGTGCATATTTAAATTATCTTGAAATCGCGCAATGTAGTCTTAATCTCAACTAGGGTTGAACGGAAATAGGTCCTTGCGTTTGTTCAAGTAAATTCCTATATTCGGATTTAAAGTTGCCATGTTAGCGCGATATTGTTCACTTCAACACTACAAGCAAGACCAGATTGTAAACAATGATGCTGATTTACCAAGTGTGTATGATTCTTTTGGGCGCTGTAATACTATACAACCTTCAGGGCTTAACTCATGGTAAGTGGAGATGGTTATGAACACAATGCGTCACTTTGTTGCAATAATACAATTTACGCAAAATGTTGTTATTATAACCTAGATATAAAAAATCTTACAGAGTACATTTACTATGTATACGCAGATGTAATTGTGAACATTGTTTCAACATAAAAATAGTGTTAAAATAGTGTTAATTCAGTTGATTAAGAAATTTTGATCACATTATCGTACGTGCCGTATTAGATGATGTTTAACAAATACATTTCAGGCTCATGTGACCCTGAGTGTGAGACTTGCATGTCCAGTCTTTGTCGAACGTGTGAAATACGACCTGTCTTTAATGACACACAATGTCAAGGATGTTGGTATCCTTATTGCAAGTCGTGTTTAGATCCTTTTTTGTGCAACATGTGTGCGAATGATAGGTATGATGGATATGTCTGTACAAGGATTTGTTTTGATTTGTGCTATACCCGGATTGAAGCATGCAAGTTTTCAAACGATACCTGTTATAATTGCAAAGACGGATATTATTCCGCTGAGAATGCTTGCAAAGGGTGTGCTTACACCGGATGCCAGACATGTACCAACGCCACATTGTGTGAGACCTGCAAGACTGGATACTGGGGAAAACATTGTAACTTAACATGCAGTGGTGGCTGTGTGAACAACACTTGTAACATAGATGATGTCTCATGTGTTTGCAATGATGGGTACTTTGGTAAAGCCTGTCAGCATGAATGTGCAAAAACGTGTCCTTTATCAAGCATGAAAGCAAACAAAACGCTCTGTAACTCCACAACAGGAGAATGCCGTCATTGCAAAACAGGCTTTTTCGGTCAGATTTGTGACTCTTCTTGCAATTCCAATTGTTCAGCTGGAGAGTGTGAACAAATGTCTGGTAAATGTTCAGCTTGCCCATTGAATGAGACATATGGCGATGCATGCGACAAGCCTTGCAGTAGGAAATGTAACCAAAGTCAGTGTCATGTTGAAAGCGGTAACTGCTCACTCGGGTGCATTCCCACCCACTACGGCCCACGGTGTGAATTTACATGCTCGACTAACTGCAAGCCCACGGAGAATTGGGTCGTGTGTGATGCCAACGGTGCGTGTCTGGGAGGTTGCGTTGATGGGTACAGCGGAGACAAATGTCTGACAGGTGAGATTAGTTTGAGAAAACGGGAAAGCTCTTAAGCAGCATCGATTTCATTAAAGTAGTTCATCAATGACAGTAAAACAGCCATACCATTGGTGCCCTCTAGCGCATAAGCGGAACTCCATTTTTAAATGTGCAAAACATACAAATCGTGATCCTAGAGGATCTGAAAATTATAACTACACAATCATGTAGTATATGGCGACGAGGACACGTTGAAAGTTATTCAAAATATTAAACTTAGATATACCGAGTAGACAAAAAAGAGAATAAGAAAACAGGCTAATAATAGTATAAAATGTAACAGAGTCAAACAAAGTATACAAATAAATAATTTCTAACTCTAAATAGTATGTGCTTTTTACATATTTTCTTATATTTGAACATGTAGAAAACAAGCCACATTCAGAGACGCCAGGAATGCCGGACACGGTGATAACAGTCGCGGTGGTGGGGACCGTGCTAGGGATTATTATTATCCTGCTGGGCGCCGTGATCGTGGTAATGGTGCGGAAAGTTCGGTAAGGTCCAACGATTATCTTTAAAATTTAAGTTTTAAGCTTAGCATGTGTAATTTTTTTCATTTTAACACATGTTCCTGTTTTGTTTACTTAAAGTTAAAGGTTTTAACTGAAGAATTACTATGATCTATGGCCAACAGTTGTATTCGTGTGTTTCAGTGACCGTCGTCCCCCAAGCACAGAGGTTTATCAGGATCTGAGCACAAACCGAGTGCAACCAACGTACGAAACCGTCGCCAACAACCAAGGTAGGTAATGTGAGTTGTGTATCTAAACGATTGAATGATCGAACTAAGACTGGTTCCTTTGGTAATGTAGATTATTTCTTTTGTAATTACCCGTATTGGTAATTAGTGGCAAAATACGCGGATTTCAACATTTTAGTCAAATGATGAATACTAAATACACGTATTAGCTTTTTATGTATGACATTACGCCAACGAAAACAGTCGCAATCAAAACATGTCAACTCGCAGCGAATATAATGAAAGTTTAGTTTAAAAATAATATTTAGTTATTTAATTTGGAACTACTTTATATGTAGTACATTACGACATCGCCGATGGAGGAGTTACAGTACCTGACGTCTCGGTGATTGACGACCAAGTCTACTACAACGCTGTCCAGTA
>Ga0224511_10004433_pt1 | contig 10610 bp, 5 predicted proteins | sample SF_May12_sed_USG_2_FD_169988 | JGI IMG/M metagenome (GOLD analysis project Ga0224511, IMG submission 169988) | Sediment microbial communities from San Francisco Bay, California, United States - SF_May12_sed_USGS_8_1 | ecosystem: Environmental > Aquatic > Marine > Sediment | place: USA... | reverse complement strand
TAGGTACTGTTTACATGTACTTACTATTGTTATATTCAAAATCTTTCTATCTTTAAAAATGTGGAAAATAAGTTTGCAACATTACCGGAAATGCAAACTTAAACCGGAAACTGTTCTATGCAAACTGGATCATTTTTATGACACTTTGGACACTAGTTGTTTTTGAAAGATTTTGGGTATCTGTATCTTTAAGAATGACGAGTGTATCCGCCTTTACAGCTGGTTGTTAATATTTGACGCATTTTATTAATAATAATTTTGAACAAAAGTGAACAATAACGAACAAACTGCATATACCGGTTTGTGACTAGTTTTAAAACACAGTCGAACATAAAGACACATTTGATTATGTCTTATTAGATGTCGTAACAATGATCTGTGACGCTCCTAGATTAGACAAACATGTATGTTATCCGATCCTACTAAAATGGGATTTACAATTGGACTATTATAATAATTTCTATTGTTTAAAACAAATACGACGTTACATGTGAATTATGTGATTTACACGCATTGCGTGATTTCAGCATGTTATGTTTACGAGAATCCAAAACAAATATGAAATAAACAACGTTAAAAACACACTGTCAGATATGGCCCTAATAATGGTATTTACTTTTGCCATTTAAAGCGTATAGAAAGGTATTGCGTGCTAAAACAAGAAGCAAAAAAAGAGTACATAGTACTGCTTGATTCAAACGTATGATATGTTTTCTATAAGCTTTTGTGTTTGTGCTTAACACTTACGAAATGATAAAGTGAACCATTTGCAGTGTATTTTTGCATACATACCACACACAATATTCTATTAAACTGAACGATGGGTGAATTATAGTTTAAAGTAATACATGTAGTTTGTTAATTGCATGAACACAATGTATGTGGTTAAAAGTCGTTTTAGAAATCAAATATTAATTCGACATAGGCATCTCCAAATGAATTTGAAACATAAAACATGTGCTTGACACATTTGTATTGTGTCCTTATGTTAAGCATGGAATGATTGACAATTTATTCCGTTGCTTTAACATGCCATTATTAATGAACGTTAATGGAGTAGATATTCGTATAACAGTCAAACTAATGGGAATGACAAACAATAAATACGTTGCTATCTCGCTCCCAAAGAGGTGACATTAACGAATATCCATCTCATTCATTATTTGCTGACGGTATCTTCCGAGGACAACGTTCCCATTCATGAAAATATTATAGCAAAATATGAATTACGAGATCATGATACTTGACAAATAAGGTCATGCAATTGCAACAATGAAAACTAAAGGTCTCTTTCAACAAGCCAATATCGAACTGTGCTCTTTTGTATTGCATTGAAAACGATAAATGTTTTGGTCATAGTTGTGTGACATGCGGAAGATGTCAATGCCATTATTATTTATCCATTCCAGCGTAAAGAAATCGTGATGATGGGCATATGTGGCTGACAGACACGTCAATTATTCCCTGACTTAATAGTGTACATGTAATACAAACACAGTCCGCAGATGGTTTGCATCTTTCGTAAGTATTTACCACAACGCATCGAAAGTCGTTTAATAAATACTGGTACATGTATAGGATTAAAACTATATGTAACTTTGTCAAGTATAATAATCAAGGGTTATAAACGTTCAATATAAACATGATTTTTACCGAATTTAAACCTCTCCACCACCAATGCTCCAATAATACCTCGGGATGGAGTTTCCTATCTATACCAGAGTCACATGAAAGATACAAGGTACTTAAGTTTTATGTCCATTGACAACAGTCGACAACAGTTGTACGTCGTAAGTGTTTGTTTATTAAAGCCACTGTCCTCCAGATTATACTAGAAAATCATGAATTGTGCAAATATGCTAAAATATCTCTATATATACATATAATAGTTGATTTAAATCAAAATATCGCTTAAAACCTACATATGTTCACTGTTTTGCTTAGAAAACAGACAATTCGCGTTTCTGCCATCGGGATATACCTTCTTTAAATAGATAGTACGGTATTTCTTAAACCGGGTTATTCCAAGTACCACGTGACGTGAAGGATAGGGTTGCCTAAATCATTACCGACTTGATACTATTGTAAAACTACAATGTTTGACACCATCTTTCAGTATGACCAAGGAATTTTCTGATATAACACTATACATGGGTAAAAAGAAAGGGTCATAATCTATAACATTTGCAAGTTTATAGAGCACACTAGATGGGAACATCTAGCGCCCGCCCTCGCTAAGATTTGGGATACTTTGACCTGACCCAACTAGATACGAACTGTGCAAGTGCGAAAACAGGGTTACCAGTCAAAACGGTCCCAATCAAAAACGGCCCCAGTGCAAAACCGCCCCAATTTTCGGTTAAAACGGTCCCATATTTAAAAATCGTCGGTCAAAACGGCCCCATACAGAAGAGTTAATGTTATATTATGTGAATTTTTAATAAATCTTAATGATACGTTAATACACGTAGAAAGAAGAAGGTCTTGTCTTGTCTTTTATTTATTTCATGCAATTTTAAGAAAAAAATCATGTTGTTGTTGTTTTGTTTACATATTCTTTTTTTCATGGGAACGCGTTTAGCTTTAAATGGTTCCAAGGTTGTTGTTATTGTTTTATAGATATATATTAATGTATTTGCTATAATTAACAGGTTTTTTTTATCAAATTAAATAGGTTAAACACATCTAAGAACGAAAGACACGTGTCTCTATTTGATCATCTAACATCAAAGAAAGAAGTGTGAAAAATATATAACGATAATTGAGTTCTTTAATGTTTTTTGTCGGCGATCGCGTTATTGTATTGAAGAGGAGGTGTGACCGTTAAATATGACACACTTTTGACAAACTGTGGATTTAGAGTAGGGTTTGTAAGTAAATATATTCCTTATTTTGTTAAACATTACATTTCTTATTGGCTTGTCAATGTGTGTATATTTGTAAAAGTGATTTTGTTAATGTTTGGACTAGTGAGATTTGTGTAAGATTAATAGATTTCTAAATCGGACTATTTCTAATAGTGTTAAATTAAGCTAGAGATTGATCGAGGATGTACATTTTTTGTACTTTTGTACATTCTGCTCTGCAGAGGTCAGAGAGCGGCAGTAGGCGATCTGCTGTGACCGCTGCAATGAGCGGCAGCATCGGCTCTGCGAGACTGTTAAGTAAATAAGTCGGGATGCTGATACTTGCCAAAAATAACTAACAGTTACTTTACGTTTTCTTGTGTTTCCAGAACTTGGGTAACATACTAGTCAATGCACAGGAGTTGTTAAAATATGTCAAACTATTCATATAAATTAGGAGTATTTAGGATGCAATGCATTGATTACAGTTTAAATGATGAATCTATGATGGACATTAAATTAAATAAACAATAAGTACATTATGTTCAATTAGGAAAAATAGGAATAACCCAGGACCAGTACAGCCTTATCGCCAAGGGTCTGGAGGACCTAGCGTTTACCTGCAGCCGCTGCCAGCGAGAGGCGATGGACGTCGTCCGTGTTAAATAAATAAATGTATAAATCTGTACAATGATCTTCCTTTTCAATGATAGATGAGTGTCAACTTTCACACATAATTAATTATCCATTGATCACCACGTCAAACCTTAAGTATAATTGAACTTTCACATGTAATAAGCCATCATTAATTGTCATACTTAAGATGTGTTAACTTTTACACCCAGACTATACAATGAAATCCTCCTATGAGGCCGTTTTAACCGATTTTTGCTATCGTTTGGGGCCGTTTTAACCGAAAGTGGGGCCGTTTTAGACTGGGGCCGCTTTCGATTGAGGCCGTTTTGACTGGCAACCCGGAAAAAGCAATTGGTGTAACACGTGACTTTGTTGAATAAATTATCCTTTCTTTTTTCAACGGCTACTGCGTTAGTAACGCAGTAGATTATGCAAAGAAAAAAGATGTTTTACCAACGATTCTGTCAACTTTCTCACTAAAATTTATGGGTCAGTAATAATGGATTGGTCCACTGAACAAAACAAGACCAGTATTTACCGAGAATTGTAATATTATTTTTTCATTTTTTACGATTTGATCATATGGAGGACAGCCCCTTTAAGAGCTATCTTGCAGTTCATTATAACTCTGTCATGCATGTCAATGACAGAACTAAACAGCAAAAATAGCACTCTACCAGATATCCGACATCTGATAATGATAGAGGGATATTTATTTGAGTTGTCCCTTTGTTCACTTTTAATAAACAAGTGTTGCATAACTCCAGAGTCCAGCCAATCCTTTATTAGAAATTGTAATAAAATAAAAGATTTGCAATTGACACTCTTACATGTCCTCGGAACAGTTGTATTTGACCCCAGCAATTTAATTATAAAAAAGTTTCAATTAAGTATAATGATTCATTTTAACGTGTTAACTATTTGATCAACTATTTTTTAAGCTTAACAATTTCTTGAAATTCTCTCCCAAATCGTTTGCTTAAAAAGTGAATGAAAAGAGTTCCAGGTAAAAAACCACTTTCCATCCCGGTCCAACAGTGATATTTGTTTTGCCCAGATGTTATGCCTGCATCTTTTAACCAGAAGTGTTAACCTCTTACATTTGAACAATGTGTAACCTTTGTCGAAAATGGGTCGTGCATATTTCACCATTGTCAATGTTTGCTACCATAGAAATCACGAAAGAATGGTGTTGGTTGTTATTAGGTAAACTGACACTCTTTGTTTTGCATATATTACGTGTGTAAGCAGGGTAACTGAAAGGTCCATCTTACTTGCACAATTCGAAGATGCTTGACTTCCCTGGTAGTGAGCATACACCAACTGTTGATTCATAAATAATGTAAATAAGTGCACAAAGCCATTACAGCATTAACTGCCTACGATGAAATATATTCGCATTTAAATATGTGGCTGACAGAACCGTTAATTTCTCCATGATACACTCATTATTACAAGGAGTGAAAACAATACACTTTACTGTTAACGAACATTTTGCATTAAGCGTGCTGTGCCTATGTCGTTTACTAAACCGTCTATTGTATTTCCAATATTCCAATGGCTTGCCCGCTCAGCAGGAAACCATTTTATTAAATTGGTGGAATATATGCTTTATCATTACATTTATTCTACTCAATCCGTTACATTGGTCATTTATAATATAACATTTGAAGCTATTTATGCAGCATAATTGAAACAGAAATATATTTTCATTGGATTCGTTTTATGCTAAACATGTTTAGCATTCCACCAAAACTATCCGAAGATGGGAATATTTGACTGGTTTAAGTCACAAAGTAATTACATTTGACAGATGAACTCTTTTCCGATGCTACATGTATGAGAAAACTACCTACACTTTAATTAAAAGACAATTCTGTTACTCAAATGTTTAAGCGAATTGCTCTTTGCATGTTTATCAACGTCGTGGAGTGCGTTACAATGCATTTGTCACGCTGCAAAGTCGTGTCATTTTGTTTTACCTCTCCTATGGTTATCGAGTAGTTTTCATAAAGATATGAAGGTCTGGAAGATCCAATGTAGCGTATTTTATTTGGTACATTATTCTCTCTGTAATCGAGAGGATGATGGTTCACATACCATGTGGTGTGTTGCTCAAGTATGCAAAGCAAAAGGTTTTTAATCAAACATTTAAACAAACAAACAAACAAACAAACAAACAAACAAACAAATTTACACTTAGTTTTAATCAACAATCAACATCAACGCTTTACGTTCGTAATTAAATTATTTTGTAGAAAATATAGTATCGCTAATGCGCTAGGTGGGGTGGTGGCGTCAGAGGTATGGTATCTTTTGTTTCTATTGTTGAACAGTTTCAATTAAACTGAGGCTGCTATTTTCACTATGCAACATATGCTTCCTCGGTACTTTTCCTTTTTCTAAGAACACTTTAACGCAGCTCACATACGTCAGTGTTATACAATGTATGTTCGTGATGTCTAACTTAAGATGTATCTGTTCTTAAACACTGTCACTATTTTGTATCTACACGGTGCGTGACAACAAAGTGTGGAAGCACTTACACTAATATCTAACACATTTATTGGCTCTTTTTTAACATCTCCGCCTTTTTATTTATCAGAGAAACTTCGTCTGTTTCAGGTTCAGATTATTATGGAGATGCGATCTTTTCTGCACCTCAATGTCCTAATGTACTAGGCTTTTATCTCTTATAATCGAGGCTGTTGTAGAGCTATGCTTGTCATCCGTTCTTAACGACACGATGTTAAGTTCGTTCAACCACAAAGACGTAGTTCGTACCTAGCCCATATCTAAATGTATGCATGGCAAATGTTTACCTGTCCATATCACTGTGTCCGGGTAAACGTGTTGCTGGATCCGAACAATGGGTGCCACTTGCACTTCATCAGCAACTTTTGTCTGCGTATGTTACGTGTTTTTATAATAATAATAATACATTTCGTCCTATTGTAGTGTCATGCATGTCATCAGCAGATTTTAAACACAAAACAAAGACAGCTGCGAACAGTATAGAGTTTAATATAGGAGCCTGTGTTCCTGCGTAAATACATAACACATTATTTGTGATATTGCTCAACAACTTTGTTTTATTATGCGTTTGAAATCACATTATAATAACGGTTAGTGAATCTGACAGCAACTATATATTAAGAGGTGTGAAAAGGTATATTAAAGACATGTGCATATGTCATCTGTAATAAATAGTTTTTAAAGAAATTTGACCATGTTATCCGCACCGTACTTTATCGTTGTGTACTTATATTTTTCTGGTAATCGGGGATCATGGCTTGTATGTTTTCATTTTAAAATAGAGTTTCGCTCATGCGTTAGAGGGCGTCAAGGGTGTGGCATCTTTGATTTACACTGATGAACGGCTTCACAAAAACCGAGGCTGCTATTTTCCCATGCGGGCTATGCTTCCTGTGGGCTTTCCCTTTCATTAGTTTTATTATAACATAGCAATAACAAACAACTGTTGCTTCTCGTTAGTAGATACACGACATTTTTTGATGATATATTACATGTAATACAGTATGCACTTTGAATAAGTATGGTAAAAGTTCATGTCTAAGAGAAATTATGCAATTTACAATTTCTTCCAAATAAAAACATAAATGACTAAAACATGTTTAATTTGGTGCTGTAACTAAGAAGTCTAAATAAACATAATCTGTGAAAGGCTCAAATTAGAAAGTTTTTTATGGTTAGATGCTCCTAAATTCGGGTAATAATTGTAACATGATACATATGTCATTAAGCAAGAACCATTTTAATTCTATTTAAACTATGCCAAAATGTGGGGTTTGCGTGTTTTCTGCATATTATATCCTGAAGTACTTTCACAAATCAGCAATTAGTCATTATTTAAATACGAAACACATACCACATAGGACTCACTATAAAAAATAGCATGTACTTTTCTACATAGTTTTAGTGTTGAGAAAAGTTTTTCTTTAAAGATAATGAGAGACAATCATTCTACATGAAATAGCCAATCATTTCATTACAAATCAAGCAAAAACCGGTAATTAGGGCAAGATTGCTTCTGATGTTGGTCAAGATGTAATATGTGCACTAGCGGATCCGATTTTCCCCTTGCTTCGCTCGCGATTTACTTTTAGCTGTGAAAACATTGAGGATGCCTGAGGAGTTAAGCCATTGACCACTGTCTTGCACAGAGGTCAACACAGAACATGACATCCATTTTGTCTAAAAGAGCAAAGAACGCCAAATGACCGACGATTGGACATAAAAAACATATATTTTGTACATTATGTGGTACGCACATAAGACTATCTACATATGTATATGATAGTGTCCTTCTGGTCTTGTTTGTTGTTGTCCGAGATGGGATATGGGTTTTGTGCCTGCTTTTTAAAATACCATTATGTTTTTGTACGGGCCATTTTGTCATGGTGCCCATAAACTTGACTTGTCCACATTGTTTACAACATTTTTTCTTTGAACATCTCTTCCATTTATATTGTCAGTTTAGGAAATCTAGCTTTTTCAGCAACTCATACGCTTCGTACTAGATTACATCACGTATCACAGTCTGAGAGTTTAGGTCCAATTGACGAAATGACGTCACTTAGTACAATGACGTCGAACTAACGCATTAAATTAGTATGGTACTTTAGAGCATTTTTACCGGATCATAAAAACTGTTTAAAGTGGTTCAGTGTCAATATTCTTTACAAATGATATAAATATATCATACCTTTGCAAATTTATCTTATTAAATAAACCTAAAATGTATTGATACAAATGTTTTGCCCTTATATTTGACATGTACTCTGTTCATTATGCTCCAGGTATGTATTTCAAAGAAGTGATATTAACGCAACAGATAAGGAATATTTTTTTCTGTACTTAAAACCGTAATCTTCAAACATAGCCCTTTCAAACGATACCAAATTCTCTATATCGCTTAAATATCAATTGGACCCAAAATGTCAGACTTGGACACATATTATTTGTGTAAATGCGGTTAAACTGATATACCGATTTAGACATTTCTCTTTAACTACAATGGCACGTTCTTGATGTCTAACACAATTATATTGCTCTACATGTTCAAGAAAACACTGAAAAATAATTGTTGAAACATGTTCTGTGAGCATGACTTTGTATTTATTGAGAGCTCTAAAAACTATAGCCAAGATAAGGCACGTTTTTGCATTTTATACTACAAAAACGGAATTGTATAAAATGTATAAATGTGTTCCTATCTTTATGGTTATTAAGACTTTGCATGACAATATCACTCTTATGGCGAATAAATACTGCTAATAAGCTCAAAATTCAAATAATACGGGTGAAAATAGTATTAAAAATATTAAATATCGTACAATGCAAGCATGTAAACTCATGTTTCACTCTAAATAAACATCAGAGTTGTGTTGACTGGTTTTTCTTTTCAGCAATTATATATGTTTTAATATTGAAGAAAAAAGTACTCATAAAACTTAATATGTGTACTGCGCAACAGAACTGCGGACTTTGTGCAAAAAGTGTGGCTGTTTTTCTGTTATTAAAAGAGAGAACTGTGCTGCGGGTTTAATATTAGCATTTTTATGGGCTTAGCAGGCTATGCTTTCAGAGGGCTTTCCCTTTCATCAGTTTAATATCACTTACTCAGCTGGTGTTTAGTGCCTGTGTGGCGGCTGTAAAGTGTCACCCCGTACTACATCATTGTGTAGTTATATTTTTCTGGTCCTCAGGGATCATGGAGAGTTCATGTATGTTGTTAACATTTAAAAATAAAGTTAGGGGTGTCATTGGTGTAGCATTATTCATTACCACTGATGAACAGGTAATGCCACCTTCTTTGCGGGATAAGTGACCACTCTTTCATTTTTGAGAAGACTTTCATAAAACTTCACATAATTATGTATATTAATGATTGCTTCAAACATAGACTTTGAGAAGTATAAATGCACTTACTACAGAGTGATTAGCCCTGGTGTGCCAACAAAACAGTTGCTTAGGACTTGTGTCACATCCATCTCCAAAACTTTGACTGCTTGAGCTGTAAAACTATCTAATAGTATGATCATTTTTGATGCATGTAAACTTTTGCTCCTGTGTATTTGTATACACTTGGAATATGGGTTTATCGAGTTATTGCCCCTAAATGACCAAAAAAAAAACGTTTTTCTTTACGAAGGTCAAGCATATCTCTTATTATAAGATTGATATAACCACAAAACACTATTCTATGTATAATAGCTGACATGTAAACTTACACACCAGAGTATTTAACGTACATGTATAAAATGGTTTGACAGAGGAATTGCCTCTGATTGATCAAAAATAGCTTTTGGGACTTAATGTTTAACTAAATTGAAAATATAATGTAATCGTATATCAACCCGTTACTTAGGAATGCCATAAAACAAAAGGTACACAAAAGACAATATATATGTGTGTAAAATGTTATAATCAAATGAATTGGAGTATAAAGCAACTAATAAATTGACTCTTCCACCAACAAAGAGATGCCAATAGGCGATTTCCATCTGTTTTATGTTTTGTCGCAGCAATGTTTCGGAGGTAATAGTCTTATAAATGAGTATAATATGGGTGGCATTTTATGCAAGCGTCCGACGTTTTTATAAGCAAGACCGCTAATGCAATACAACAACGGCAACTGCAGTTCTCTTAATACCATCCCATTACAGCGATAAGGATGATGAATATGTTCACATCTGACAGAAACGTCAATTATTCCATGATACACTTCCAATACACAGATTGAAAACATTATTCTAGACGGTATATAAACATTTTGCATTTAGAGTGATGTATTGCGGTCTTTTACGAAACCAACGTGTGCTTCACTTTTCCCAATAACGTTTCATTATCCACAACAAAGGAAAACCATTTTGTTGAATTGATACAGAATACGCTGGAACGTGTGATGGACACTATTGATAACTTTATCAGTTTAATATTACTTACTACAGCTGTTGTTTAGTGCCTGTGTGGCGGCTGTAAAAAGTCGCACCGTACTACATCATTGTGTAGTCATATTTTTCTGGTCCTCAGGGATCATGGAGTTTACATGTATGTTGTTTACATTTGAAAATGGAGTTCTGCTCATGCGCTAGGGGGCGTCAG
>Ga0224511_10004432_pt1 | contig 10611 bp, 5 predicted proteins | sample SF_May12_sed_USG_2_FD_169988 | JGI IMG/M metagenome (GOLD analysis project Ga0224511, IMG submission 169988) | Sediment microbial communities from San Francisco Bay, California, United States - SF_May12_sed_USGS_8_1 | ecosystem: Environmental > Aquatic > Marine > Sediment | place: USA... | reverse complement strand
AATATGTTTCGGTATTATGTTATTATTTCATTCTTTTTGACGATAAAATACTACTTGATATTAAAATATTCAATAAATAGCTGATAAATAGCTGATAAAAAGATCAGACAATGCCCCTTTAAATGAAGAAGTTGTATTTTCGGGACTCCATAGATTGCTAGAATTTTCGTGAAGGCCTTAAATACAATACAATACAATACAATACAATACAATACAATACAATACAATACAATACAATACAATACAATACAATACAATACAATACAATACAACATTATACAATAAAATACAATACAAAATACAAAGTTATTGTTTCCAAGTATGTGTTTTTTTTATTCTTAGCTAAATATATAAAATGCCTAGTAACCATTCGACTGGACATTTTAGATTTAAGACAACAATTATGTATTGTTTATAATTGTGTCCTTTATATTTCTTTATATTTTTTCAGCAGAACAAATTTTTATTAGAAAGACATGCGCGTATTAGTTAGGTTTTTGGCAAATGAAGGACGAATAAGAAGAATAAGGGTAGATAAAGATCTTGATAATCCTTTAATAAAAGTATGTCGACAATGAAAAAATAAATAACTTTACAATTAAAAAAACAATATTTAGATTTGAACAGCAGTGTTTATTTAAATTTAACATGGGTAAAATGTAAACAAAAACTATAAACAAGTCATTTGTTTGTTATTCCATTGAAGAAATAAAATATTTTTCATTTTGAGTTGACAAGATGAAATTTACTGATGGGTCTTACACGCGCCTGGAACATAATACTGGCCAAAATTGCCTACCTATTTATACATCAGTTTTTGTTTTGTCTTACATTAGTGTTTTACCAAAATTAAGATGAAAATTAAAATGCCATTAACTGAAAACATACGAGTAATTCAATAAATAAAAACGACAATTTTCTACTCAAGTACTGTCAGAAACGTGCCTATATGATAATTCCACCCTAATTTCTAAATGCATTAGCACGTGAAATGTTTGGATAGGTTAAATTATAACTACTCTGAGTGCCACGCTCTTTCGCTATCTCAATTAGCTCACCACAAGTATTCTTTAACAATAGCAAATAAAATATATGTAGAGACCCATTTGGTCTTCGAACAACAATTTAAAATTGTAATATATTTTAATCTTATTAGTTGAAGGGGGCAGCAAATACTGAACGTGTATCTGTAAACATTTTAAATCTTGAGTGTGTGAGAAAGTTGTGCAATTAGATAGTGGGTAATTGTTTCATAAATCTCCAAAGGGGTAATTGCATTGAAAATAAATATTGGTTGTTTCATTTCACTTACGACTTGTGAGTCTGTGTCTTAGACACACAATGCAGCAACACAGAAGAATCACAAACCTAGTAACATTTAAGAATATGACATAATAAGATAAATCACCAGGCTGCTTTTTACCATGTTTGATTCTTTGAATTTTGAACCAAGATTTAACAGTTTACATTCTTTATATTACAGGGAGGTAAGATATGACAAACTACTTCCCTTTACAGTTTTAATACGACGTATTCAATCTCTGTAACAGTTTTTTAAATACACAATCTAAAATTTCAATTAAAATATCACAACATTTTATTTTTATTTTAAATAAGTTAAATAATAACAAACGTATGCATTTTTCATTTGACGACACAAGTTATGCGTCGTAAGCCTTAACTTGCAATAAACACTGACACTTAATTAACAAGAGAACAGTCAAGTAGATCTAAAGCGCAAATGTAAATAATAGTGATGCAACATTATTACATTTGGTGCACCATTAGATAAATTGGTGTGGTTTAAATGGAGAACACAGCAGAAGCAATTTCATTAAATGATAACTCAACAATAATGACAACTGGACATGATGCCGTCAACAAGACATTTGTCTAACTCTTAACGTCTCGAGATAAAACTACTTATTAAGGATTGAGAACTGAAATGTCGTTGAAAATTCAAAAATGCTTTTATAACTTAACTGGAATAACAAAAACATTTATAGTGTGAAATTTTTACACGCCATCCATAAGAGTTAAAACAGCAACACTGTTATATGTATATCTTTTAAAGAACATTTTAATAAGACGAATAAAATTTCTTTAGCAGTGTTTTAAAAAAAAAACACGGTTAAAAAGTTAAATTAAAATATCCAACATTTATTTGTTGTTGTTTTTTTAATTAAATTATAATTATACAAACATTATGAATTTTCCATTTGACGACGCCAATCTCAAGTCAATAGTACCAGATGTGTTTGGAAAGTTTAAGGACGTGTTGTGTAACTCATTGATAATATGAATTGAAAACAAGAAAAATGCCATTACTATATACTTCTTTTACAGCCAGATGTTCAAATTACAATAAAATGCATTAAACAATAACTAAGTTACAAAACAAAAACAAAGCATACACCGTACCATATCCGGAGCACACTTACGTGACGTCGTATTCATGTTATACATGTAAAGGATACTCAAGGTGATGTTTATAAAGGAGGTTTCCGCTACTTGAGTGGATTTAAAAATGTTTATGTAATTTTGGAAGTAAATGTAATGTTTATATGAAAGTTTTCACTACTTAAAGAGATTTCCGATGGGTCTTCTATATCTATATTAACTTAGGAATCCTACCATTATGCAGTGAGATGACACAAGTTGCATGAGAAAAACATGGTACCGGTTCAGGTAACTTGGGCCAATTGATGGGAAAGGGGGCATGGTGCAGCTGTGATGTATTATAGGCCAATTGATGGAAACATGTTGTATACAGATATTGATTTTGAGTACCACTCACACCTTTCAACTACATTTAATCAAACATTTAATTAATGAATAATCCTTACACATGCTGTGAGAAGATCTCAGTAGGCCTACTGAAGGGCCTATCCATACATACTGCAGCGTACAGTTTAATTGGCTAGAGTTTAACGCTAGGTCATCATTGAGCAATCCATTTATTTGCATGTTCTAGATGTTCCTCTTGCTTATAAGTCAGTTTGCCTTGGTGTAAACATTTCATATTCCGAAAATGGAAGTGAAAGTGAAAGAAGGACGTAAACAAGAAGTTATTTGATCCAAAACTGATATGTCAACAATTGCTGTTTCACTTATAAAAATCAAAGATGTCCTCAGTTAATACATGAGGTTCAATACGTGTGAAGGGTATATTCTTAGTATAATTTGAGTTCTGCTCGATCACGTAAAATCTATTGTTTAAAGATGCTAGGTCTGTATCTTTATACCCTTATAATCAGTCACAATTCTGGCAAAATGTTAAGTATACTAAATCAATTAACATTGCAAAAGGATTTGCAATGTTTTGTGACAAATAATGTGTTTATGGACAAAAAGTAAAACCACATCAACAACAAAACAGAAGACCAAACATAAACACTCTTGCCGGGGCCGGGAAGTAAACCCGGGACCTCTTGCACCCAAAGCGAATGCGTTACCACTACACCACCGAGTCAACTGAGAGTATCGATTGTTGACAAGCTATTTAACTGTTTCGACGCAATGGTTCGAAACGTAAATAAACAAAGCCGAATTTGCGGGCAAGAAATTTTCAACAAATACTTTTTTATGTCATATTTTTACAAGCATGAATAACTATATTTGGCAGTTTCTCATATTTACGGGAGTATGTTTAACTGCTTAAATATGGTAACAATGTAAGATGTAAACAATTCTGACCTAAAAGATACAGGCATAGCATCTTTAAGCTAATTAATAAGAAATAATGACTAATTACAAATTGTCGTTGTGTTTTATGGCAATGAAATGGTACTTTTCAGTATTAACTAAACAATATTTTACTTAATTTATTATGTAAATTTAACACGATTGCTTGTTGTTTGAACATCAAAAGGTGTACATAATTGATATATATAAATAGATCTCCTCCTTAAGTACCGCAGTCGTTCGCATACTGTTCGCTTTTTTATCGCACAATTATGTCTGTATAAGCCTTCAGCTAATACAAAGACAAGCGTGGACCTAAGATTTCAACACTATGGTCTGTTCCAATGTTAATCTCTCGCCATAACCACCTGACAATATCCCACCATCTACTCACATAAAGCCTGATGTTTAATGAATGAACCAGTGTTAGGGTAATCCATTATCGTCAATGAAACATTAAGTAATTGCGATTGGTTTACTTTTTACTTAAACATACAAAAGATAATTGAAGAAGTATATTTTCATAAAAATAAGCCGATAAGACGTAGAACAATATACCCACAGTTTAGTCTGTCGTGAGTTTGAGGGTAACGCTCGTTTGGATTATCGCATTGTCAAAACCACGCACGGTAAAAAGAATGGCAGATTTTCATACGCCATCACGTGATCGTACGCTTTAAAAATCTTTCACACAAATGACCAAAAATAGTATATAAATAAACTTAAACTGTGCCAACATTCCTAGGATTATGTCGTGACAACGTATTTTGTATTGCACTGTGCAAATAATAACTTTGATAATAAAATCAATAAATACAATAAATACAATACAATACAATACAATACAATGTAATACAATACAATACTTATAGGTTATAACATGGCTATGGTTTGCCAAGTACCCGTATTGGCACACCTTCGGCAGTAGTGGCCCGAACAAAAGTAAACTACGATTACGAAAAGTATTTATGTATCTACTTTTTCAGTTTAATCGTGTTTTTGTTGTTTATAATCCTCCGAAGAGAAGCAATAAAAAAGTGACAACACGGCTATAGTATGCCGCGGTACTAATACTATACTAATGCAGTTTTAACCTTCCGTAGAAGTTAATATAATAATAATAAGGCTGTTCTGACCTTCCATATGAGTTATTATAATAATAGGGCAGTTTTTACCTTCCGTAGAAGGTATAAAAATACCTAATATTATAAATTTAAAAAAAACATTTTAACATTCTATAGAAGTTAATACACTTATTATGCAGTTTTAGAACCCAAATATGGTCGGAGTTAGCGTGAATAATACATACTGGCAATAATCTTTTTAAATGCATATGGCCTTTTCTAACTAAACTTTAGCTAACTACATGTAGCTCGACAATATTTAGATACAACAGTATAACCTATACATGTTTGATAATCAGATAAGGCCGTGTATGCACTCTTAAAAATCTTACTAATGACGCGTTTAAAGATGTGCTTAAAATGTACGACGAACTTTAGGCGTGGTTGCACTTGAAAATTAAAAGATTGAACATTGGTTTATTTTGAAAGTTAATCGAAAAGATACAACGGCTTTTGTAAACAAACACTCCAAGACATAACATATGTCAATGTAATTGGTATGTTTTGATTTAAGATTTTTAGTTGATTTGTAATACAAAGGGCTCATGGCATGAAACCTAACGCTCAGATAAAAAAGGCACAATTAAAGCGGCTGCGATCGTGATTTGAGATAAAAAACCACTATGTTTTGGAATGTTTTATATGGATTTTTAAAATGAAAATAAAAACTAATTTCACATTCTTACAACATAAAAGTGCAAGAAAAAAGAACAAAACTAGAAGAATTATTTCGGATTCTTGCGGGTTATTAAACCCATACCGGTCAAATAGACTTAACCGCTGCGCTAGGGTGCCACCAATGTGAGGGGTTGTTCATAGAGAGTTCAGCTCATATAGACAATTTTTAGTCAACGTGGGTCGTTTAGGACTTATCCACATACAAGTAATTTATTTGGCGTTGTAAAAAAACGGAAAAGAAATTTAATGAAATAGATCTAACTATGAATTTCAATAAATTAAATTTTGATGAAAATTATTATGTTTTGTTTTATTTTAGTTGTGTGTACAAAAATCTAACGTGTAAAGCATGTTGTAGCGCCGGGAAATGTCGCATCGCCGGGAAACGTAATAATCTACGGAAAATGTCGCAGCGTCGCCGGGAAATGTCGCAATCTGCTGAAAACGTCGTAAACCCCACTGCCGGTATATGTCGCATTGTTGACGGGAAATGTCGCAAAAAAAATCGCTACCGGTATATGTCGCAACATCGACGGGAAATGTCGCAATTGTTATTATTATCATTGCATCTTGATAATCTTCTAAAGAGAAAGCAACAAGTTATTAAGTTTACATGTATTTAGATAGCGTATATTAAATTGATAATGTTACTATAGCATATAAATGTATTTGATCGTCTGGTTGCCATACACATATCACAGCTATAATTTACATGTACAAATGTATATGGCTATTTTAATACTTTCAACCTTTTATTCAATTGTTCAAAGAACATATGCAGATAAATAGGATTACAAAGTATTTTTATAATGAGCTTTGAATATACATGTTTCTGGTATTGTTTAACACCCCCACCCCCGATCATGACGATACGTAGTAGAAGCTTTGTTGAGTCTTCATAGGCGAAGTAGGGTCGAGATAGTTTCTTTATGATCGGGGAGCACTACGCCCCTAACACGCTTATTTTGGAAATGTCCAAAAAACAAGTGTAGTAGGATCGTAGCAAACAAGAATCAGGATAGAAGCGTTCAAGGAGCGTAGTAGACGCAGCAGCATTGTACCAGCAGCGGGGAAGATTGTGTTGAGGTCATTTGTACAGCTTTTTACATCTAACTGGTTACACTTCCCTTCAATTGAAAAATAATAATTACGCAAGCTCAATTTTCATTTAAATTTGTTTATTGTTGAAACAAAGACAGATAAATAATCACTTATACTTTTTCATGTCGTAAAATAAAGTAAAATACATTTAAAAAAACACAAAGATATGCACACCATCGCTAAATCATACTACAAGCGTAGTAGAATCCTAGTATGATTAGTATCACCGTACGTAGTGGTTTCGTTGTACAGTCGTCTAGGACTTCGTAGCGTCATAGTATGCTCTTGAATGTCGCAGTAGAGGCGTACCGTAAACGCAATAAACTCAGTAGATGGACGACTGTAGTCTGTGAAACATCGTAGTAGAAGCTGGGTAGCAGCGTATAAGACGTAGTATCACCGCAGTGTTGTCGTAGTAAAGACCAACAACTGCGAAAATGCTCGACATTGACCCTGACCGACGCCGATCAGCCTCGATCCATATTTTTCCAGATCGTGGTATGGTCGGGATGGTCGTCGTACAGTCGTCACTTTAATTGTTTGAACGGAGATTTAGTTTTTTACAAACTCTGTTATGGTTAAATCACAGTCGCTTGATTAAAACAATGATCGAATCAATGATTAACCATTAACGATATACATGTATTGATTAATCAAAATAATGATGCATCAATACATGCATGGCAGTGACCGGCCCGGAAAAATACTTGGAGGGATCTTAAGCTGAATTTTGCTCATGTTTGAAACAGCTTTTCGGGTTTATTTACTTACTGGTCGCTTCTCAGCCAACTTGGGAGCTCTAGCCTCAACCCCTCTCCAAAATTATATAATAATAATAATAATAATAAAAATAATAATAATAATAATAATAATAATAATAATAATAATAATAATAATAATAATAATAATAATAATAATAATGGAGCGAAATAATGATCCGTTTATTGGCTCATACTTTTGACTGACTTTATATTCACTCTTTAAATAACGTCACATTGACTTTTTCGAAATTCACTGATTAAAATCGATTCATTAATTTAACGCATTTGTCGATGCCTGATCGTTTCAGTGATTCAATCGGTTTTATCAATGCTTGATTTGTCATGTACATGACAACTTTTACCCTTGTATTGTTATATATTGTTAATAGTGTTCTGTCATGCATGTATTTTTCTATTAGTTTTGTAGTTTATAATAATTGCGACATTTCCCGTATATGTTGCGACATATACCGGCAGCGATTTTTTTTGCGACATTTCCCGTCAACAATGCGACATATACCGGCAGTGAGGTTTACGACGTTTTCAGCGATTGCGACATTTCCCGGCGACAGTGCGACATTTCCCCTAGATTACGACGTTTCCCGGCGATGCGACATTTCCCGGCGCTACACATGTCAAGAATTAAAGATTTCACGTTCTTGTGTTTTTTTGTGTACTGCGTACCGGCATTTGAAGCTCTTGAGAACCTTAGATTTATATCTTTAATGTGATTTCAACACAAACAAAGGTGATGTTGTCTAATGGCTAGACGATGGCCTTAAAATTGTGTAAGGACGATCGTTTTATGTGGTCAGCGAAACCTTAATTATCGTCGCCCTCATACATTTAGTTTCATACTTCCGATAATATAACGTATTGACCATTGCTATTGGGTGCGTGGACCAATTCAAATCACAGAAAATAAACTGTTTATAGAAATGTCGATAGCATTGTCAGCGTTCCTACAAATTCGTTTTGTTCAAATATGTTTAAGATAAGCATATGAATGGTAGTAATATGGGCGTTAACGTGCAATCCATCAGCGGCGATAGGCCCCACACTTAAGATGTAGAAATGAATGTACTTAACTTTTAAGGATAGATTTGGTTTAAATAGCGTTTGTCTGTGAATAGACAAATAATAGAAGAAATCTTTAAAGGGTAACGATTTATGGGTACTGGCCATTTCAGGGCTAGTAAGGGAGACCGCTTATCTGCAGATCAAAACGTTGCAATGAATTAATGCGTAACTACTACCTGTTTTTACAAAATTAATGTGCATTGAATGACTGCATGTGACCTTAGGGCCTAATGATAGAGGGGTTTTTTCTTCGTCAAAATACATTAAGCTATAAGCCACAAGTACACAGTATATACAACATATTACATATACAACTAGAACTATCGCTGTAAGCGATTCATACCCCCACCATTGTGCATTATAAAGCGGAAGCAAGGGTAATTAATATGTGTTGTGGAAAAAACATGGGCTCTGCACATTCCCTAGTTGAGGTGAATGTGTCATTCAAGTTTGAAGGAAATCCTTCTATTAGTAAAGGAGTTATAGAGCGGACACAACATAATGTGTAATATTGTTTGTTAAATATTTGACCTTTAACTGTAACCTTGACCGTGAGCTGACACATGGACAACATGGGTTCTGCACATCCCCTAGTTGAGGTGAATGTGTCATTCGAGTTTGAAGAAAATCCTTCTATTAGTAGAGGAGTTATACAGCGGACACGACATAATTTCTATTATTTGTTTGTTTAAATATTTGACCCTTAACTGTGACCTTGACCTTGAGCTGACACATGGACAACATGGGCTCTGCACATCCCCTAGTTAAGGTGAATGTGTCATTCAAGTTTAAAGGAAATTCTTCCATTGGTATAGGGTTTATAGAGCGGACATGATATAATGTCTAATATTTGTTTGTTTTATATTTGACCTTTAACGGTGACCTTGACCTTGAGCTGACACATGGGCAACATGGGCTCTGCGCGTCCAAGGAAATCCTATCATTGGTATAGGGCTTATAGAGCGGACATGACATAAAGTCTAATATTTGTTTGTTTGATATTTGACATTTAACTGTGACCTTGACCTTGAGCTGCCTCATGGGCAACATGGGCTCTGCACATCCACTAGTTGAGGTGAATGTGTCATTCAAGTTTGAAGGAAATTCTTCCATTAGTAAAGGAGTTATAGAGCGGACACGACATAATGTGTAATATTGTTTGTAAATTATTTGACCTTTAACTGTGACCTTGACCTTGAGCTGACACATGGGCGATTGCTGCATCATTATCCGCCATATTGCAAAACAATATCACGTGATCAAGATTGTAAATAGACTCACGTCATAACTCTGACGTTCAAAAGTTACAGTTATGATTTTTATTCTTTGAGGGCCTTTGTATTTAAAAATGTTCATTTGAACATGTGTAGAATAGGAGCTTTAAATATGCCATATTAAACACATCGACGACAAAGTAAACGTCTTACCATGTATGAAGCTGTTGCCTAGCATCTTATTTATATATTTTATCTAACCACATATTTGTAAAAATACTATAACGTCCTACTGTTATATATAGTTACACAAGTTTGTGACACAAGTATACAACGAATCAATGTGTTTAATTACATATTATATGTTATACTCTTGTATTTTGTGATAATTTACATTCTCATCTTGAGTTCCGTCCTCCCTAGTGATCAACTGGTTTCCAGTAACTGTAGGTTGTAGACAACCTGGCAACATCTAATAATCATTATACAGTTATATACTCAGCCAAAATAGAAACCTTACACTTTTAATATTAAGATATTTTCAATATATCTTATTTAAATCAAAACATGTATGTGTAAGAACATTTTACTATCGATTCAGTCTACACGTTAACCATATTGCACTCATGGTATCAGTGGTATTCAAGCGAGCGTACATACACAGTTACTGAGTATATCCCCTTGAACATAAACGTACTACTGTCATACTATGTTACAAGTTGTGTTGCAAACTAACTTCATATTTCAGGAATATAAGATAAAGATTGAGTCATAAGTGATCTTTTTGAAGGCTTGAGTCGCAAAAACAGATTGATCCAATCATTACATAGTTATGCCCGCTAAACATAGCAGTATAATTATGTTAGTGTTCATGAATGTCTGCAGTGGCGGATCCAGGATTTGACCTTAGGGGGGGGGGCGTGGACTTTGTCAACGGGGGGGGGGGGGGGAGGAAAGAAATTGAAAGTG
>Ga0224511_10004431_pt1 | contig 10612 bp, 8 predicted proteins | sample SF_May12_sed_USG_2_FD_169988 | JGI IMG/M metagenome (GOLD analysis project Ga0224511, IMG submission 169988) | Sediment microbial communities from San Francisco Bay, California, United States - SF_May12_sed_USGS_8_1 | ecosystem: Environmental > Aquatic > Marine > Sediment | place: USA... | reverse complement strand
CGGAGTATTTATTCTCCGATTTTGATTAACATACATCTGTCAGGAAATTCGGAAGAGGGAGAGCTGAATATTTTGCCCGTAGAAAAGAGAAATGAATTATCACAATAAATTATGGTTCAGGCTAAAGTATAAGATAGATAAATCGAAACTTTCCATTCACACAGAGAATGTAACGGTTTAACCTTGACTTCCTAGTTGAGAGATTGACCATAAGAACTTTCTTTTTTGGCAAGGTACCATATTGTCTATCATCATGAGGTTTCTCGTTATCTTTGCCGCTACAGTCCTGGGAGCCGCCGCTCACTCACATTTTAGTAGAAGCGGTAAGTAAAATGTATGGAAATACAGTAGCTCGAGGCTGATCAGCTTAGTACTTTATGACTAGTTCCCGGATTGGGTGTTTCAATGGAATGTTTTCCCTGAACCGTGTAGTTAATAAGTTTGTGTAGTTACCGTCAACCCATAGAGACATACCTATAGACAAGTTGGATTACTTCTCGTTCACTCTACCACATGTGATTGCGTATTTAGAGTTATGGGAAGTTCTGTTTGAGAATAGTTTCTTATGCACATACTTTTTTCAGCCATTGACAGGAACTTGTCATTCCTACTAAATGTCCACGGCTGTTGATGAATCCTCTATCTGAACATAAGTCAAACTACGGCTTAGGTGGATTTTTCAATAAAAAAACAACACCAGATAATACACAAGTTTTCCACTAAGTATTTTTTAAAAGAAAACCTCATCATCCTACCAAGTGTTTACTGCCATTTTCAGGAAATAATGTTGGAAATGGAAATAGTGGACTGGGTCATTCTGGTAATAATGTTGGTAATATGAACAACGGAGGTTACCACGGCAACGATGTGGGTAACAACAACATCGGTGATGGAAACTATGGTGAGTCTGTCTACCCAGCATAAGTATCAATAACTTTTAGATAGATCTGTAAGCGCCATCTTCATATCTAGCTCACCTATCATTATTCCCAGTGACATTGATGAATCAGGAAATTTTTGCTTTTGGATACATGTAGAAGTAGATAGGATTCTTTTACGCCTAGTCTCAAATACCTATCTTGTGTGTATTTACACTACTATTACTGTCAATCAAACTTCTTAGAATAAGTCCTTCATTCCCGCCTCAAACTGAATATCAACATGGGCTTGAAGATAAAAGGCATATCTGACTGCCACATTGGACCTGACTTCTATTCCAAGCGAATGCTTGGCTATCTTACCAGAGGGTTGTTAAAGTAATAAGAAGCTGGAATTTATGTGAAGAGTTTATACTCACAGCAAGGCGTCGGCATAGCCAGACTTGAGGTGAGGGTTTAGTGATCATAGATGCCAAGCGCTCTAGTGGCTATCCCATAGTTGACGGTTGGAATTCTGGTTTCTACGTACAGGAAACTTTGTTGGTAACTCCAATCGAGGTGGGATGTCTGGTAATGATGTTGGTAATGATAACAATGGTGACGGTAACCATGGAAATGAAGTAGGAAACCGTAACGAGGCAGGAGAAAATGGCAACCATGTTGGGAACTTTGCCTCTGGCTCTGGAAGCAATGGCAATGTGGTAAGGATACCTCAGATAGAACCGTTAAAGCTGTAAGCTTTTGAAAATGTCATATCGGTTGTTACCAGTCATGCAGACTGGTTTCTAAATGATTTATGTGCACAAAACCGACACCTTCAATCCTCAATCTCACAGGCTACTCGCTCAAGCTTATGATAAAAAGATTCACACTGAGTCAGCACTTTATGAGGCGCGCACACCATAGACTATCAGGAAAACAATGGATTGGCTAACGTGATGTCATCTATGTAAAATAAGATTATTTTCGAAGATGCATTAGAGGTGCTTGTTATAATCCTGGTTTGTGCCCGAGTATATTGCCGCTCAAGGAGCATTTAATCTCCTACAACAAATCTATCATGGGTTAGTTACTGTCCACTTCATTGCCAATTTCTTTATCACACTTCTTTAGGTTGGCAACAACAACGTTGGAGGAACGAACGGAAACCATGTGGGTGAGGAGAACAATGGCTCAGGCAACAATGGCAATAAGGTACTGATATATACCTATAGAGGCTTTCCATACAGACTGTCTGACAATGTGCCCCTTGCATGTAAGCACCTGCGCACCATGAGGACATTCCTTTAGACCATGTTCGTCTCAAGAAGACCATGGTGCAACTTTTACTGGAGTTACCAGTCGGGAAAGGTTGATATTGTGGAAGGTTGTAGTCGACTATGCCCAGTGCCAATACCACTCAATTAGAGTACACACTAACGCAGTATAAGCATCAAGCTACGCAACTGAGTGCATAGTCCTAGAAGTTTGGGGGTTAGTCGACCTAAGTCATTTACTTACACATCACACAACAATAAATCGGCTACTTTCCACAAGAAAGGAAGGACAGCATAAAAAATGGCACCCCCACTAGGCTCCGAACTGAAATGCTCAGTGTATATACCATCCACTCACACATATGCAGGCTGGGATTTTTTGTCTTGAAACCCAGGGGCAAGAAATGCATGGCATCCAGCATGTATTGAGGGGTCATTAGCTGCCATTGAATTTATTACCAGTCATAGACTGACAGAGATCACTTAGAAACAGACAGAGACCACAATAATCCTAAATATTTCTTCTCTAGGATAGCCCTCATTAGTTCATGCTAATTTCACCAATTGGGAGCACCTGTAATTATGCTAGAAATACAGCAGATGCTCCCATGCATGCCTGGGTTCCAACGGGCAACTAAAGAATGCGGTGACCCCTTTTATTGACCATTTCCTCATTTGTCATTAGAATACTACTATGGGGTGTAATGAGATTGTGACAGATTGTACTTATTACATAGGTGTATATAGTATATACCTATATGTCTATGACTGTGTATACAGGACAGCCACAGGTGAGATCTGTGCTAAGAAGCCAGGAAGGGTAGTCATTGGTTAATAGATTTCTGCGGATTGAGGGGAAAGTAGCTAATACTACTAGCAGACACAACTAGTAAAGCTAAGCGGCTAGAGAGCCCGGTTCGTGATAGGAAGATTCTGGTCAAGGCACGCTCCCGAAAGAGCTCCTATATCACCCCAGAACAAGCCTCTAACTCATAAGAGGTCACTAAATAGTATGGCAGAATACCTGTGTAGACCGAGATTAATGATTGTCTTCTACGGGTGGGGCTAACCACGCGCAAAAAGTGATCCTGGCTGAAATGTTACAAAAAATCTCAAGAATATTTTCCTGTTTCATTCAGGTTGGCAATAGAAATACAGGAGGTGGAGTATATGGAAACTATGTAGGCAATAGAAATGAAGGCGATATAAACAATGGAAATCTGGTTGCCAGTGATAATATTGGAGATGGTATCTATGGAAACCACGTGGGTAATGACAACAGAGGCGCTCAGTAAACTATATCAATGCAGAGGCTTCCACTTCTGTCAGGTTCTGTTGGGTGTTAAAACATTGTTACCTGTTAATTTTTATAAATAAATGCAATAATTTAATAATATTTTATCGCACCAGAGTCCCTGAGATGCAGATTTATAGAAATGGTGGACAGGTAAACCAATTTGACTAATCTGTCCGACTAAAACTAACTTCGGCTCGTGTCACTGTAATTTTTTAGGGTGAATAAAAGGAAAATACTGAAATTGTCCACGGTTAGTAATTTGTTATGGTCTCTGTATTAAGAACATCTGGATCAGGGCATTGCAGAACAGTATTAAAAGAGTGATACACCTCCGTATCTAACCACTGAATTTACTGATGAGCTGTATAAAACTGTTCTTTCCCAATTTAGAGATTTATTTTATGATAATTAAATCAAACAAATGCACATTTCGTAATGTAAAACTAAACAGTAATACGATCTCTGATCCGTTGGTCAGCAGTAGTAACTAGTGTAGCAGTGGCAAAAATATCTAGTAAATGGCCATAGGAAAAACTCACAAAATAGACCGCGTAAATCACAGCACCCGGGGCCTGCTGAGTCAGTAAATTGGCAGCTTGGCAGCTCCGTGGTGTCATAGTTTAGATTTACTATTGTCCACATCATTTTCCCATGTATAAGGCTTGATTTTGTTTGCTAAAACATAAAAAAAAGTTTAATCAAGGATAGGTCAGAAATGGAGATTACCATGAATGAAATTGGGTCACCATTACCTGGCACTAAAGTTGAGGGGTATCATAATTTCCTATCTTCTCCAGCTATGATAGCGCAGTGAGGAAACGAATCACTAGAGAGGGTAAGACGCGATCGATATACCAAAACGGTTTGCTCTAACCATTGGCCCACCGTAACCGTAACGCGTCGAGAGGTTAAGATACCAAGACCCAGCGCAACAGTCAACGAAATCCTTTGCGCTTTTTTACACCATCAGGCATCCGCTCCGCCTCGGACCGGAAGTCCGACCCCCCAGAAATGGGGTGGAAATGCCTCATCCAATCGGCCTCGAACCCTCTCTCGGACGTCCAACCGTTAGTCTCCCCAAGACAAAATGAGTTAGATCGGCCTGGGACCTCCGACTCATCAACTAATCAAATGGTCTTCCACGAAGTCTCTAGCAATGTTCACTCGTTTCCGGTCTCACACCTAAGATCATTGGAAAAGGAAAGTTGTTTGATTTTCCAACAATATTCAATCGACTAAAGGCACGAAGTTGCACTGGAAAGAAAGGCAACCTGTAGTGAAAGAAATGAATAGCGACTTGATTTTCTTTTGAAGTTATGAGCAAAGAATGATTACCGTTTCCAGAAACACAGGTTTGGCACCAATGATTGGCTCCAAACTAATTCGGGATCGCGCGTCCGATAAATCTGTTTGGAGTGAAAATGGGTCTCTGATCCAAAGTCAGACGCCAAATCAGACGCAAACTGCATCCGGTCTGAGGCAGACCGGACGGTTAGTAGTCATCTGGGAAATGCTTTTGGTCACATGACATGAGCATTCCCATTACATATATCGGGTGGAAAGGTAACCATAGCCGGTAACTGTTTTCATCTTAACCTCTCTAGTCTGTCTGTGTGTCGTCTCTGTGGCCCTGGCCATGGTTAAGTATTTCAAGGAATTATCCTTGACTGAAAGAAAATCTTCTCCTAGTCTAATGATCTACCATGAGACAGCAGGAACAGCTCATTAGTAGAGTGCAGGGCCTCGAGAACCGGGATTCAAATCGCTGTCATCGCAGGTTCTTGTTGTGAGTATGAGTTTCTCGCTAAACCCCAGCTTAAGACGAACACAGGGCTCACTATGAGGTGCAGCGTTGATATCGACCTGCTTGTGGTGTTCCATACTAAGCCATGACTGGTGAAAATACAAATATCGAACTCGACAGGTTCACCATAACAGTGAAGATCTCATACAGGAGAGATCATCTGCCATACATCTCAGTTACAGCCCACAATGCCACTCGCCCGTCAACTCTTCATCGAGAATGCCAGAATTGCGACATTAAGGCTTGAAAAGGATAGTGGGAAAGCGCAATGGTGCAAGATCAAACAATGCTGAGTGAACATTGTGAGAATGAGCCCTGACAAGTCTCAGACATAGGAGGTTCTTTAAATAGGATAGCCAGTAAAAATAAATAAACCACAAAAACATGAAGTCAACAGAAATCAATTGTTGATGACAGTAGGCTATACTTACGTCCTGTCTTATATCGACCATTGTGCAACCAGCCACCTCCATCTACTATCTGGTGAGTGCCAGTTATAAAGGCCGCTCCCGGAGACAGTAAAAAACATACTGCAGCCGACACCTCCTCTGTGGTGCCTGTAACATAGCCGAGCATGAGCCTGTCAGTTCCATCGAGTGCTGTTTAGAATAGCGAAGAATTTAATGATGAATTAAATGGGAACTAAATCCTTTTTCACTGATTTGCATTAAATTTCTTTACATAGGGAGTTTTAGATATGAGGAACTCGCTTTTGATGCGATTATAGCAACCCGGAATATCAGATATTAACCCGGCATTGTGCAGACCCTGTCTTAAAGTGCACAAATATATGGACAAAATCAACTTCGGTCTCCTAAGGTTTGACTCATTGTCCAATGGACCCTTTTTCAAAAGCATGGTAGAAAATTTATGAATTGACGTTACACCTGTTTTATCTGCTTCACTAGGCCAAAACAAGAGGGGATAAATCTTACCCAGTCGTCTCATAGGAATAAATGGAATCGCCTCGCTGAATATTCCTTTATTAACGGGGCCATAATTAGCCTCGGCTGTATCAGACCATATAGAACTGCCCTGTAATCATGAGCTGGCCTTACAATGTTATATAATCCCATAAAAGTAGGGGGGTCTAGAATTTCAGCCCAGCACGCTTAACTGCTTCTATGTATACCCCCTTAACTGCCACTGAATATAGCGATACCATCTATAGGGGCCACCTTTCATAGATAGAACCCAATTCAAGAGCCAAAGGTTTTATTGGTGAAGTGTTGGGGCTTATGGCTGCTTGAAAGGTTATCATGTATATAAGTATGGATTGAGCAACCTCGGTGACCCCTTTGGTTTGTGGAGCAAAAATTTTGAGAAAATTATCTCCCGGTCATAAAATCAATACATGGAGCAGAATTCAACAATAACCCAATGTTTTTCTCTTTCAAATTGAAGTGTATAGCTAGATTCAGCAGCAGTTGTTTGACTGAGTTCCAACCTACCTAAGCGCCCTATTGGTATATAGGGAACACAAGCTTCAAATATTCCCACAACCCCATAGTTTGCCTCAGCAGTCTCTGACCATATTGCATTACCCTATAAAATTGATAGCGGATGTTCATAATACAGGCATTGCTGTAAACTGCTTTAAGCTATAGATCTCTTTAGACAAGGTTTCGCAGTTTTAAGGAATTGACGCATGACAGTGACTAGTGGTTACAAGACTACAAAGAAAATCAGTGCAGCTGGTCCTGGCTAGTATCTAATACAACAACATCAAATTTACATGTATTCTAAATTTTGAAAAACAAGATTTACTGCAGAACTGTGCCTTAACGATTAAAAGAGGTTCTATGTTACAACAAGCAAAACTCTTCATGTTAAATAAAGAGTTACGTTTCAAACAGTGAAATTTCATATTGTAACCATTCAATTGCATTACCGGAGCAACAGAGTTAATGCGGATGCCGTTCTCTGCCCATTCTACAGCCAGAGTCTTTGTCAGATTGTCTACTCCTGCCCGAGCCGCCCCGGAGTGGCTGGAAATAAAACCAGATGATCCAAATTGCATACAACAGCGAAGCCCCAACCTCCGGTTAATTTTATTGTTTTACATATGGTCATTCTATAAAGTGGACCTCCTAACCCCAAGCATTACTCTGGAGTGGTGGAGCATTCGGTTCTTATGCGTTCATCTTCAGTAGGAACAGAAGACTTTTTTCAAATAGGTTCAATTTTCCTCAGTAGGTTGAGACGCTCTCATACCTCTGTTTCCAGAATAGTGGAATAGCTAATAGCTCAAAAACATCAAGCCTCATCATGAGGTGGAGCGTTGGTATTAACCCACTCATGGGGCTCCATGCTAAGTCATAACCATTGAAAACCTGTATCTAACCCAGGAATTTCACCATTACAGTTAAGACGAAATACGAGAAAAACAGCAACTACAGCATACCTCATTCCAGGCATGCCTTTCCACATGTCAGCGATGATATTTACTATCGCTCCGCCGTGCTCCTCCATCCACTGGTGATAAGCTACCAAAATAAACACCTCTATAAAATCCTGGGTCAATGTGCGATGGTGAACCCAACTCAGGGTCACATGTTCGGATGGAGAGAAGAGGGGACAACTCCATCAAAAGGTTAAATTGAAGGGAATGGTGTACAGAAGGAATTGGCTAACTTTGAACTTTTAATGAGCTGGGTTTGCACAAGGTCGATAGTTGACTGAAAACCACAAAAAGATTGTAACTAACAAAAGCTGTCCTACTCCTCATGGCGTCGACACCATGATCCAACAGATATATTCATCCAATAGTTGCGTTGTTACACCCTTATAGGCACTGAAATTGCCTGGTGAGCCAGTTTGATAACCACCTGATGTACACCAATCGTCATTCACCACCAGTCTACATGACCTTTTTTATTCAAATAAAGAGAAGGCCATAGATGTTAATGAAGGGCTTATTTGAGTTAATGTGGTAAACCACATGCGATGGTAGATGAGCTTTTGGAGTTACGTTCCCCATTTTTAGAGGGACGCAACTCTGCATTCCCCGCATCGATAGCAACTTTTCACAAAATAAATATCGCCAACTCGGACAACGACGGGCCGAACTATGAAAACTTCATAAGCTAACCTAATGACTTCACTCCCTAAGAACACAAAGTGGAACTGTAAATTGAACGCAAAGAAAACTGAAGTTATAAGAAGTGTTCTTCTGGGTTTCCCTTGCCCTAAATGGGGGCCTCTATCATTGTCCAATAATGGCACCAACACTCGCTGACAGAGGGGAAAAGCTGTGCTCTGAGACTCAAGATTTTTTAGCACCCTTTTTCTATATAGACTTGGGTAGCTACAATTCTAGTATGCACACATCAGCACGTAAGCCGAGAAATTAATGCAAACACAAAGAACTCTGTGTTAATTTCTATCTCACGACTAATTCTGTTGCGATGATGGCCTGAAAAGTGGGTCCCCAAAGGCTCTAAGTATGCACAATAGATAAGGCTCTATCAAAGCTTCAATTTCAGTTGGGTATTGGGCCCATTTAATCATGGTAGGCTTCAGAATGTGAGACCAAGTAAAGCAACATTTGGTCATGTCATAATTGGATGGATCTTTGATGTAAATACTGACCTTCTTTACAGCAGAGGAAGGTGCCAGTGAGGTTAGTCTCAACCACAGCATTCCAGCCTTTGAGGTTATAATTAGCAGCGGGTGAAAGGAATTGTCCTCCCCCATTATTCACCAGGAAATCAATCTTGCCGTATCGATCTAACGTTGTCTTCATAAGCGACTGCACCTACACAATCAAATGGAATGTATCGTGTCATAATGTTTATCCTTCGGGCTCGAAGAAGACTAGGTACTTCATGAGGAAGCCAGGCTTGTGTGTGAATTGGTTTAAAGTGATGACAAGTTAGAGAAATACATACACAACCATCAGCCTCACTAGCTTCCCAGGGATGGCCTTGAACCAATGACAAAATCTGAGTGAAAACGGTGGGAAGTCAATATCCTGGGGGATTGGTGGTCACTTAACCTAAGAGCTTAATTTAATGCCTTATTGAATGAATAAGAAATCTTGACATCTTAGATGATATGATCTCAACCCGAGAGCGCGCACGCACGCACGCACGCACACACACACACACACCTGTACAATGATTCATAAATTTAGGTGTGACTTGACTGAAATACATGCTCTCACAATGTACTCTTGATCTTATTTCTTGCTCAAAACCTGCTGCCTCAAATGCCTGATAAGGTATGACACAATATGATGGTGGGCGGAGCTTAGCGATTTCTGTCCGTTTCATTCCTATCTAAACACAGATCTGGTAGTCAAGCTTCTGACTCACTATATAGGCTTATATGACCTAAACAGAAAATGAAGTCCTTGTTGCTGTTTTAGCAATTTGGTCGAAAATTCACCCAATGTATTCATGATATAGGGCTATTCTGTACAGGCTTCACTGGTAAGCATTACCTATGAGCTGACTAACAAGTAACCACAGGAATCTCATCTTCTTAGCCATCAGGCATTGTGAATGCTTTCCCGTAAGTGGCAAAAAACATGACAAATTTGCTAAGTCAAACACTTTCCTGGCTGAAGAGTACAAAGAGTTGGACTCATATCCACCATATTTTTATCGACTGTCTAAGGTGAATCTGATGCGACCCCTGATACACTTTAAGCTGCGTAAGATTGACTATGCATTGCTGCGCATTTCTTTTCATGGCTGAAATTGATGTAGCAAGCGTACAATGAACCAGAAAATCACTAGGTGCTCCAACTGACCTGTTCCTCCTTCCGTATATTGCAAGCAGTCCAGCTGATGTTACTATCTGGTAGTGTCTGTTTGATCTCCTCCACAGCTTTCTCAAGCTTCTCCGGAGTTCTGGACGCAATCATCACATTGCAACCTGGCCAGCATCAAATTCAAACGTGCACAATACCTTAAATGGTTACAGAGTCATTTTGAACCTGTTATATATGCTAAGATCCAATATAACGAACATCAGAACTCGGCACAATCACTCACTGCGCTAAGCAAGAGCAATCAATGACTCCACTGACTGAGTGGACTGGCGACCAGCGACTAGCGAGCGATTGAGTGACGGACTCTGTCTGAGTGAGTGACTGTGATTTACTGATTCAAGTGATTGTGAAGCTAACACTAGACTGACAGTGACTAGTAACACTAACAGTAACAAAACCTCTTTTGGTTTTAGGTTGTACCATTTGTATTGTATGAAAACTTTCTCGTGAATGTGCCTACCTAGGAATAGGAGTTCTTGCGTAATAGCTTTTCCAATCCCTGTAGCACCACCAGTTACAATGGCTACTTTATCTTTGAAAAGATTGGGCCGAAAGATCGACGATACAACTTTTGTGGAGGCTGCCATTTTGATCAGTCAC
>Ga0224511_10004430_pt1 | contig 10612 bp, 6 predicted proteins | sample SF_May12_sed_USG_2_FD_169988 | JGI IMG/M metagenome (GOLD analysis project Ga0224511, IMG submission 169988) | Sediment microbial communities from San Francisco Bay, California, United States - SF_May12_sed_USGS_8_1 | ecosystem: Environmental > Aquatic > Marine > Sediment | place: USA... | reverse complement strand
CGCTGACGTCAAGGAGGCTGCCAGAACCTACGTCGCAGATAACCTTGGTCGTCATTATGAGGTTAACGAGATTGAATACAAGACTAGTGAGGTATTTAAATTGTTTATTTTAAATTAAAGTTATAACTTACAAACTTGGCGACGAACATTTTTTTTAAATATATTTATGTAATATGTTTATGTAAAATGTAATATGAAACAACGACATAGCCTTATTGTTATGTACAAAACAGCATTTTAGAATACTCTGTTAAGGGCGATAAAATGCATTACAATACAATACAAGTAATTTAAGAGTGACAGTTTGCATTATTCAAAGCCACAGACTTTCATTTTTTATATCTTTTCATTTAAAAACGGGATAGAAAAGCTTTCATGTGGTTAAAGTTAAAGGTTTTGTAGCATTCACAAAAGTTACTATTGAATAGAATGTTTACTTTCCAGTAAGTTTAAATCGGCCAAACATTAGTTTTTGTAAGTAATGATTTTGAACCCCGCATTAACATCATGAAAAAATACATGACCTATTGACTACCAATGTTAAAGATGCTAGGTCTGTATCTTTATACCCTTATAATCGGTCACAAATCTTGCAATATGTTAAGTATTCTAAATAAATTAATAATGTAAAAGGAATTGTAAACTTTTGTGATAAATAATGTGATTTGGACAAGAAAGTAAAAACACAACAACAACAAAACAAAAAATCAAACATAAAAACCATTGCCGGAGCAGGGGATTGAACCCGGGACCTCTTGCACCCAAAACGGATGCGTTACCACTGCACCACTGATTCAACTGAGAGTATTGATTGTAGCCAAGTCATTTAACTGTTTCGACGCAATGGGTCGAAACGTAAACAAACAAAGCCAATTTTGCGGGCCAGACATTTTCAACAAATACAGTTTTCTGTAATATTTTTACATGCATGAACAACTATTTTTGGCAGTTTCTCATATTTACGGGAGTAGGTTTCGCTGCATAAATATGGTTAAATGTAAGATGTAAACAATTCTGACCTAAAACATACAGGCATAGCATCTTTAACTTATTTATCGGTAGATCTTTCTGATGCCATTAAAATCGCACACTTTTGATAGAGGTGGCCGTTTATCAACCGTACAAATATATGGTCACGTCATTGAATAACCCCATTTACCAGATGAACGTTGTCTCATTTGTTGGTTGCTAATCAATTTCTTTTTTTTTCAACAAAATTTTAAATAAATACAATTTACTCAGTGCTGCAAGATGGCACTGGCTGTCATAGCATTGTTTATATTGCATAATATATACATGAAGGGAAACACAATTTAAATATTAACTATAACATTATCAAACAGTAAGTACAAAAGAAAATTAAAACAAACAATTTGAGACTCGAACCAGCAAACAATATGTTATGATGTTTTGGCTAACAAACAAGACATCTTTCTGTGGTTCAAATTAAGTAGAGAAAGCTTAATGTGCTTTAAAAGGACCTACACAACGACATTGGTTTTCAATGTATGTGCGTAAATAACTAAATAATGTAAGTAAATGTTAGGTGTGGTGTTGGTCGTGAATAGGTGTGGAATAGATTGTAAATAGATGAAACACTGGAAGGTTAAATCGGGGTTAATATCTACTTCTTATAATTAAAACAGTATGTTTATATATTCAGTTTCCTGGATATAACTGTTGTACGCTCTACTACGTTGATCTAGTTGCCACGGACGGCAATAAGGTACGTCAGGTTTTAGTTGTTTTTTAATGTAAAATCCATTGTTCTATTCATGCATGTACATTCTTTTCTTGTGTGCTTTATTGTGCTTTATTGTTTGTAATAATGCCGATTTCAACACTAATTTATGAGTGATATTTCGGCAGTTTGTCTACTCATCAGCGTTTTTGTTTGTACTAGTACTTCCCTATTTACTCTACAATTTACTGACAGGGAAACTATCGCAGTTCAATGTTTGTAATTATATTTAATTGTTTAACACATGTAAACTATCTTAAACATGTAACATTAAATTCGAAAAATGTATACCGTTTTTAAATCTAAAATTATTTTTAAATGAGATTTTACAGTTGCGACTGTGTAAATTATTTACGTACTTTGCTTTTTACTTTATTGCTTAAGCATAACGTTACTATGTTTTATTCCTTTACAGTTTTACAGTTGGTAACGTACATTGTACTGTAGTATTTGAGATTTTGTTTATCATTTGATGTGAGTTTTTTCTCAATGTATGTTGCGTCTTGGTGTTCTGCGTGTTTTTGTGCTGTTCTGTGAGTGTTTTTGTACGGGCCATTTTGTCATGGTCCCCTTGGTAACCTAAAATGTCTACAATGTTTACAACATTCTTTTTCTGGGCATCCCTTGAATGTATATTATGTGCATGTTTCCAGAATGCTAGACTGAGTCTCATATGTCAACTGCATGGCGTCCGGGACGGGGACTTCTCCAGGGTGTGCATTGAAGACTGAACTTGTCTGTTGTGTTAAGAAACTAGCTAGGAGACAAACATTCTATTCATTGTATTGATTATTTAAATAAAGAGTGCAAGAAACACATGCAAGAAAATCGCATTATCTACGCGTAACACTGATATCCTTTTTATATACGTAAGTTCGTAAAATAGTAATATACAGACATAAGTAGTAAACCACATACATCAGCAGTCGTGCAAAATGGATGGACAACGAGTGGCATATATAATTGCTAGTCGGTTTCACAAACATGCATCAAATAATGTGCTGTGCGTGGGGCTACTGTAGAAGAAGGTTCAATTTTAGCAATTTGCAGATGTGTGACGAAATTTAAATTCACCAAATTCGTCAGACTCTAGACTGAAGCGGAATGTACAATCTTGTATTTCATTGCTGATGCAAGATTTGTAGCCCAATTTTTTTAATGAGCAACTTTATCATTCTGCATTATGATATGTCATAAAGGAAATGTATTGCTTTCCTTTTCACTGGCTTAAAGTACCTAACTAAACCCGTGTAATAATAGCCAAGAAAAACAATGGAATAACAATTCAAGGCCTTGTGCTCAGGCCAAGGCCAGTAAATAATATACTGGCAACAAAGTGTGTCTGTCATTTTGTTGTTCATGATAATAATTTTTCGATAAAGACTGACAATGTGGATTCACATTTGCTCGAAAAGGGTCAGTGTACTTGAAAACAATTTTCTTGCTGGTCGTAAGTATACTTTGAGATGTCGCCTGGTATTCGCAATTTTTCGCTAGTTATAGAGTGTGCTCGAAGATCGCTACGGCGTGTGTATGTTTTTGAGACTGTATACGTCTGTTAAGGGGATCACATTGCCGATTTACAAGTAAAGCTAATCGAACAAGTATCGCAATCATCTATAATTATTCTAAAATCTACTACTCAACAATTTTTAAACACGGTTAAGTTTATATATGTTGTTCAATTATTGTTTCGTATACTTCCAATGGCATTCATCGTCACCATGAATTTTTAGTAGTGATCAATATATGTTCCCGTAGTTTCGTATAAGCTAAATTATTCGAAATTATATAATAGCCGTTCCATAATCTTCCGTCATGTTTATGTTATGTTTAGTGATCGTGTCTTCATTTCTGTAAATATATTTAAATCTAAAGTAGTTAGAGTCATTTGTGGAATAAAGTAGTAAGAGTCATTTGTGGAATATATGCAACCGAATATAATTATTTCCTTTGATTTAATTTTATAGAACTTTTTTTGATCGAAGCGTAACTCCATTACCCTAGGTTAAAAATTTCAAATGACTCCAAACTTAGTATGCATGATTCTTGCAATGACTCGAATGGCTGTGCTCAAAAACCATCACTCTACCTCGTTTTATATTATTTACATTGATTGAATTTATAGTGTTTGTCATTCTTTGAAATTACTCCTCTTTGATTGATTTTAAGTACATTTCTTGCCAAGGGCATAACATGTTGTGCTAGTTTCTTTCAATGAGTCATAGTGCAGAGTTGAAAAACCATAACATTGAGTATTTCTAGATATACTTCCCAAATATTAGTTTTGCTTTCATTCACAATTAAAAGGTTATTTTATATGTAAATATTGTACAAATACATGGCTAATAACCTCAAAACAAAAACACTAATTTGCCTTTTTATGTCCACTAAAATTATACAATGTATCGTCATGCGTCACATCCGACTCATGGAGTTCTATAACCCTTCACAAATCACTAATGTAGGATACAGATCACGATTTCCTGACAAAGCAATTAATCTAAAAAACAAAATGAAAACACGTAATATATTTTATTTGTAAAAGTACCTAAGGGCGCACCGTAAAATCATAAAATGCCACATTGAAAAACTGTTATCATCCTACAAGCTGATGCATCATATATATAACTATATAAAGGCAGACATCTGTTGCTTTTCATGTGTTCAAACTTTGACAACTCTGTTACGGGATATCACTAAATTCTGATAACCACCGTTACTGTTCGTTTATGCCGGCACCATGAACGCGTGCGTGCTTGTTATCAGTGCTTTTGTGGCTGTCGCAAACGCAACAACCGACGCTGACGTCCAGACGGCTGCTCAAGCCTTTGTCAAAGAGGCATACATGAATAAAAATTGGATAAAGAAGATTTAACACACGATTGCCTCGATAATAACTTTTGTTTATTTTTATATTAAGTTATAAATTATCAACTAAAATGGCGACAATACGTAACCAAACGTATCTATGTATTTTAGGAATGTAATATTTTAAGAATCTAATGCGAACTACATATATCTGTTCCAACAATGTGTCAACAAGAAAATACCTTACTTTTGTTGTGGTCCTAGACGTTATTTTAATTATGTCAATAAATAAATATATTGACATACATGTAGTTTTCTTTTGAACATTTAAAAATTATTTGAGCTAATTGCAACCAATCAACTAATTGTTTAACCATTATGTTGACGAACTAAACATTGTAATCAAACACAAAAATAACGACTGGGAACTTTTGGCTTTAGTATAACAATCAACACTTGGTAAATAGTTTGTAAATATTTTCAGGAAAATGGACACACGATTTATAAAATTAAACTCATTGCTAGGAATAAGGTACATTATGTTTAAAACTTTTTGTTTGCCTAATTGTTCGATCGATCGTTCTATCATTTGATTGATTGATGGATTGATTGACTGATTGATTGATTGATGGATGGATGGATTAATTGATTGATTGAATGGTTGATCGATTGATTTTTGTGCTTTTGCTTGTTTGTAATTATGCCATATCAACACCGACTTTGTTTTATATTACGACGGTCAGTTCACCAGTGCAATACTTTACAAGCGACAGGCTGTTTTCCTGAAATAGATCAGCTGCTAAGGAAAACGGTTTAAATCCCTTATTTTGACGTAATAGTTCTTTTAATATTTATCCAGCAATTATAACCTCGTCGGGATATTCTGACCAGTAAACAATAACAATAACACGCTTGTATAACCCTGTCGGGCTATTGGTGTTGGGTCCATTACATGTAAACAGGTGTATCAATATTCAACCTTAACTGACCTACTTTAAAGATTTGCGTAATCGATAGTTTAGTTCAAATCCTACATAATTCGTTCCATTATTGTCACACAGGTGAAATGGCCTAGTGGGCTAAACAGTGGACTTATTTGTCTAATTTTATGGGCGAAGGTTCGAAACCGGAACACTTATATTTTTTGGTATTTTATATGAAATGGAAATATAATTTTATACACTGTATTTACAAATCTACATTGTATTTTCAATATAACTTTAAGTTCCAGATTTTTCAATATGGTTTAATGTTTGTCATTTATAAGTTTTCATCATTACCATAAATATTTCTGATAATTGACATCGAGGGTCAATATTTGAAAGATGCTTTTTACAAACATATGTCTCAAAAATGAAGGATATAAAACTTTTCGCAATATGAAAACATATATATAGTATATGTTCACGTGGCAAGACACTTTACGACACGAAATAAGCAAGCTTCCCTGAAAACTTGTTGAACCAGTTTTGTAACAGAAAATATTTAAAATGGTATTCGAACCCTAGTCGCCGGGATGGCACGCCGCGATGCTTAGCATTACGCTATCAGGTAATTGCAAAAAATGACAATCTAGTTAAATACATAAAGACGTCATTGGTATATTAGGGTTTATGTTTATAATCCGCTACCCCTATTCACATCAATACAAACGTGTTATTGTTATTGTTTACTGGTCAGAACACGCCTGCACATCGATCCCTTCTATCTCCGCGGTGCTACGCTTAAAATGAGGAGATCGACTTCCGGTGCTAGAGGAAATGTTGTAGATGGATGAAAAACTAGGTAAGTGGTCATATTTTTTTTCAATTTGTAAACAAACGAAACAATATTTCAAAAAACGGAGAACGTAATTCGATCAGTATTTGTTTGCAAAATCATTTCCTAGTTCCTGTTACAAAATCAAATGTATTATGAAAGAGTGATTTGAATTTGTCTATGCAAATATGTACTCATTTTTACCAACATGCTCATATAAGTCATGTTTATTGAACAGTGTTTATGTTTATGTAGATTAGGAGGAACATGCATATTGATGTTAGACACGTACATGTTAAATGTGAATGGATATATTTCAGAAATAGGGAAACTATGACCAATTATCGAAAGAGCTAGAGGAGATCGAGTGGAGCTAGAGGGGATCGAGTGGAAATAAAGGAGATTGAGTACATTGTTTTTTACAATGTGTACAACAAATATCTTTTTTGTTTTTAAATTAGCGCGACAACGTTTGCGTTAAATAAACAAAGTTTTGTGTTTTATCATGTTTACTGTGAGCTTGCAACATACTATGCATAGTCACAGCTTTATTCTTATAAATCACCAAACTTTTAACGCTAAATATTATTTTACATAACAAAGTTTTGATAAAGTTGTTAAAGCATTTTGTTTTGCATATGAAACAAATGTTAATTAACTGTTCTGTGATTAAAACAATTACTACGAATTTGTTTATTATACTCAAACTTGAAAGAGTATATTGTGACTTAGGATTAAAACAAAAGGCATAACTCTATGCTTAACTGTAAAAAGTCATTGAAAATGGAAATTAATTGTTCAATTATTTATTTTCTTCTTTGTTATTGTTGATAAATATTCTTTTAATAAAGCTGGTATTTTAACAAAAGACGTTCTTATCTACTACCTTATTTAATAAAGATGCACAAAACATAATTTGATAGAATCTTTTAAAAGTTCTGTTTTATCAATATCTAAATTAAATTTGCAAAATAAAATTGTTACATGTACATTGTACATCTATTTTGAATTACGCATTAATGATAAATAGTGCACTATTGTATTATTTCATTATAATATTTCATGCAATGTTTAAAAAAAATAAAAAAAACCTTGTCAAAGTTAATTTACTGATTACAAGTAATAAATTAAAATTAAACAAAAATGAAACAAGTATTAAAATTATGTTACGATGGGCGACTGGTCGAGCGGCAGAGCGCTTTAGAGAGTTGTGTCGTATGTGGGAAATTATTTTGAAATGTTGAACACCCCAACTTCCTTCACAACCTTTGTTCCAAGCAATGAGTATATGCAAACATTTTTCTAGTTTATTAAGTTTTTAATAAAGTAGCTATTACGCAGTTCGTTTCACAAAGTCACAGAGACGAGTGACAACAAAGTAATGATTAGAAAATCACAATTTACTCAAGCATAAGCCATAAATTAGTTCTAATTTTACCATCTTGTTGAATATGGAAAAAAGTAAGTATAAAACATTTTTGGCTATAAATGGTCGACGTTAGGCATTTTATAGACGTTAAGCAGACACAGACGTATGACCATAACAGCTCTTTGACATCCATTTGATTGCCAAAATAATTCATGAATATTTATAAAAAGAAAACACTTTCTATAGCCTAAGGCTATCAAGTGAAAACAATGGACTTTTCAACATGTGTCAGAGTCTTTATTTTCGTTCTAAGATATACACGTATATCAACAGATATATTAATGGTGACAACGAAAGTGTAACAATAGGTGGCATAAATATAAAACAAGCTTTTATAACAAATTCTATACAAGAAATATTCAATGTAAAAGAAAATGTGAATGTAATTAAAATCATATAACTTTCTTTGAAATCATTATATTTAAATCAATATTTGAAATAACTTTTCAATGGTTTACTATTTTTCATCGCCATTATTATGCACACATATTTGTAACATGTATGGCATAATAAATAAATAACCATAATAGAAATGTATCGGAGTTAACAGTCACTAACACAATAAAGCTTTGTTATAATTTAGCCCAAAATAATCATGCAATTATATTGAGTTAAATTCTGAAATTTAAGTATAGTTTAATACATGTTTGAAGTTTAACTGGATTAGAATTACAAAAGGAATGGCTATATTTTCTGAGAAAAAAATATGTTTGTTCCCAAAAATAAAAACAACAACAACAAAACAAAAAATATGAAAACATCAAAATCCTTTCCAGACCCAAGAATTAAACCCATGACATCTGGCACCGTAGTCTGGTGTTTTAACGCTTGGCCTCTGAGACATATGAACATACGGAATGTACTAACGCTATATAGATCTAACAGTTTCAATCTAAATATCGAAACAGAACCAAATTTGCGTGACACACATTTCAACAAAGTCGTCTTTCTGTGCAGTAATATTTTAGTATAAATGGATGTTAATATCTGACACTTTCTCATGTTTATGGTACTAGTATTCTAGGCTAAATTGTGATTAAAAAGGAAAATGTAAACAGTTCTGGTCAAAAGTAACATACATAGCATCCTTAAGATACATATATAAACAAAGTAAATGTAAATAAAGTAATGTAAATTGGTATTAACATCGCATAGTTGCACAACAACCCATAATTCAATTGTGTTAAATGGCTTGTAAACTTGTTATTGTTCTATACATACTGTATTGACTCAAAACAAAACTGTTTAAGAATCATCTTGAAATGAGTTTTTATAAGCGTTTCAACGTCTATTATCTCAGTTCAGACACAGACACATTTAGGCTAAATGCCGCAAGATCTGTATTTTTTTCAGCTATGCTGTGAAAGTCCGTGTTAGTCAGTATCTTAAGAACAAGTGGTACCATGTTCCATTGCTTAGTGGTTCTGTGACTGCCATATCACTCAATCGGAACTACTCGGCCAATTCCGCCTGATCGGCGATCGTGCCGTGGTGTAGTCTACTGTCCGATGTGTTCAGATTGCCATTTCATTATGCATGTAGGGAATTCTCAGTCTTCATCACATGAAATTCAAGAAGGAAATTACACCAATTTCTGAATTGTTTACAATCAGCATGCCATCAGGGGCGTCGGAAGCATTTTGATATCCTGACCACGAATCTTTAAACTTTTTATGTGATTGAAATTACAAAGTATTTTAATATACTGTTAACTAATGAAATTCTAATGAAAACAAAACAACACATTTATAATAGTTTATTTCATTAAATAAATTATTCTGGCTGTTTAAAAAATAGTTATATAACATAAAAGAAGTAAGTTATTGTAAAACGAACAACGGCAATGTCAACCCATGTTGCAAACATGTCGTAGAACGCTTTGAACCATTGTGTGATAAATGATAGATGCGCTCCATCTTCTTGAAACATGTTCGTTTGGAAATTTGAAGTCTGCTGGTTGAGTTGGTCTAGCCTTGTTTATAGAAGATAGAAGTAACGACAAACATGTTTTATAGAGTGAACATTTTCTCATTTTTATCAAGTAAATGTAAGGCACTTACCGTGCCGTGCCCCCATTTGGTTTTGAGTGAAATCAATTACCGTAATTACCCCATGTTTTCGGACGCTAAAAATAATTATTTCGGTGAAAAAGGGGGTGTCCGAAAACAAAGGGTGTCCGAAAAACATGTTTTAGGCGCTAAAAATAATTATTTCGGTGAAAAATAGGGGGTGAACGAAAACAAAGGGTGTCCGAAAACATTGGGTAATTACGGTAAGCAAGTTCTGTGTTACTTGACAATATGTGACCCGTAAAAACGCTCAATTTAGTTTAGACCTTGTAGGCTACAACTAGGCAACGGTTCTTCGGTTGTTTAGATTCAAGATTCAAAATTCAAATATAATTTATTAGTAACGTAAACCGACACACGAGCTTCTAGTTACATGATATAAAGTAACTGATGAATTAATATGAGATTACACGACATATTATAAATAGAAACAACACTTTATCAAACTTAAACTATCAAGTATCAGAAAAGTCTCGAGGAAGCAATAAAAGAAATCGTTAATTTAGAATCGTTTAGAAATTAGTAAAAAATATTTATTTATTTATTTATTTATTTATTTAATTGTAATTGATACAATTATGTTTAACACAACCACAAAAAAACAACAACACTAACACATTTTATTTTATTACATAAACTTTATTATTCATAGTTTGTTTGTAAAATGTATACATATGCAATACTGTTGTAATTATAATGTTCATATAAAGTTGTTTAATAAACAAGAAAAAGTAAAACAGAGGCTGTTTTACAGAGACGGTCTATGTTGAAGCTTGACCAATGTGATATGCAAATTCATGAATT
>Ga0224511_10004427_pt1 | contig 10613 bp, 4 predicted proteins | sample SF_May12_sed_USG_2_FD_169988 | JGI IMG/M metagenome (GOLD analysis project Ga0224511, IMG submission 169988) | Sediment microbial communities from San Francisco Bay, California, United States - SF_May12_sed_USGS_8_1 | ecosystem: Environmental > Aquatic > Marine > Sediment | place: USA... | reverse complement strand
AACCTCCAGAATATACTAGAAAATCATTAGTTACAAACATTTCAAAATATCTCTTCAAATACATATAATAGTTGTTAGAAATCAAAATAACATACATATTTTCACTGTTTTGCTTTGAAAACAGACAATTCGCTTTTCTGCCATCGGGATATTCCTACTATACATATCGGCTACTGCGTTAGTAACGCAGTAGATCATGCAAAGAAAAACAATGTTTTACCAACGATGTTGTCATTGTCAGTAATAATAGATTTCTCCACTGAATATAACTTGACCAGTATTTACCGTTATTTTTTTTTCATTTGTTTTATTTTTTGAGCATCTGGAGGACAGATGCTTTAAAGCCGGGTTGCTGTGTTAAGCTGTGGTAAAAACACTCAACACACTCTTGCCACAAGAATTTATAGATTTTATTTTAAAAAATACACCCTCTTTAATAATATAAACATGTTTATTATTCATAAAACAATGTTATAGTTATAAAAGTAAGATCTGAATTATTCGATTGTTAAGTCGATAAGTTGACGAATGTTTTTGTGGCAAAATCGCTTAGAAGGTTTGGCTATTTCCTGTCGTTTTAAACCGGAAGGTGGATGTTAGTTGTGTGCATACAAACCTTCGCCAAATTATTCTTTCTTGGTGTTAAAATACAAATGTTTGCCTTCTGAAACATTCGTCATTTTATAAAGAAAATACTGAAAGCTGAACACAGCTGTAGCTTTTTGGCTTTTGAGATGGGGCATGCAATGTATTGGCAAGTTGTGTGAGAAAATAATTTCAGATACCTAAACTTACCTTTCATCTTCTTTAAAAATAAAAACAAAATCGTCGTATCTCATATCAAAGGCCAATAGATACACAATTTAATACAATAAAATACAATACAATATTTTTTATTTTTGAAATACAAATAACTTCTACAAAACATGAGTGGTGTTTTGTATATAATGTAAACAAGGTAAACAATAGTAAATGACTTATCAAGGAGACGTATTTTAAAAAGAAAATGTTCGATCAAAGAAAAATATTTGATATCATTATTAATAATACAATAAGGGATATTTCTAAATGGTCTGACATACAATAATGTACTAATACATATAGCTGTTAATTTGAAATTAAAGATGCTATGTCTGTATTCTGATATCCTTTAATAGGTCACATAATAGGTCACAACATTTGCAGTATGTTAAGCATACTAAATGAAAAAAAGCATTGCAAAAGGAATGCCACCGTGCAGTCTGATGCGTCACTTTTGAGCCACCGAGTCAACTAAATGTATCGATTTCAGTCAAGCTATTTAACTGTTTCAGCCTTTTTTATCGAGACATAAACAAACAAAACCAAAATTGCGAGCGACAATTTTTAAACAAAGACATGTTTCTGTAATATTTTACCAGTCGTGGATAATTATATTTGGCAGTTTAAACATTTGTTTCTCTGAGTTTGAATCCAATAAACAAGAACTGATAACATATTAATACAAATTCACTGCCACACGGTACAATTTCAAGCGTTTCTGATACTTGCGTACAATGGACCTTCAATAAGAAAATGAACACGCGCTCTAGTTGAAAGGCGACAAAATGACCTTCTTTGTTAGGACCCACAATTAACAATTTAAATTAGAAATCTATATGTACATGTTACTTGGTGTAGTACACTTCGGGTTGGTGGATTGAGCCTGACCCAAGTTTAAAGTCACCAGATCACGGTTTGGGCATTAACATGGAAACAAATCTAAACTATCCCTAAAAGTCTAAAAAAACTTCGTAATAAAGCATAAACAATAGGTACCATGTGCTAGTTTTGAAGAAAAATGTGCACAAACCATGACTTTTCCAATATATTATGAGGGAAATCATTTCCTTGTCCACGGACACAAAAAGGACTTACCTCATATTACATGCATTTTTCAAAATATGTAAACTATTTTTATTTAGTGTCAGCCATTGTACATCACATTTCTTCGCTCTTTCTCTTATCTAAATCATATTTTAAGATAAGTACTGTTCAATCCAATTTTCTGTGCTCTAGCTCCTTTAATGTTCTACTATTTTACAAATCAGTTCAAAACGCATTCCGTGAACAAATCCTGATACAACCCTTTAATAGGGGAAGTAGAAGTCGTTAACATTATTCAAGGTGCAGACACACTATAGCATATTTGATAGAACGTATGCATTGCGAGTGAAAATGTTAGTAAACTACTCATAGGAACAATATTCGACTGTTTTAATATACGTTAGAGGCGTGTAGTCATACGTCGTACACGCTCCAAATACGCTGACCCGAGCAATCATCGACGTACCTTTAGCGTACTCTAGCGTATTAAGCGTATGTCTAGCGTATCCAGCGTATGTCTTGCGTATGGTTAGCGTATGCGTAACATGTATGCTATACGCTCTCAAACGCTAAATAATTTTGAACATGTCCAAAAACTAATTTGGTTTCTGCGTATAAAACAAAGAACATCGACATGTGACGGCGTATTTGGAACGTACACGACGTATGTCTAACGTACCCATAACGTATATCAGCGTATGTGAGCGTATGGGAATACGGTCACATACTTTGATGCCATACGCTGTAGTGTGACTGCGCTTTCAGCCAATGCGCTCTGTTCTTGCTTCGACCGATTATTAGGAAGATGCTTGTTGCCAGATCTGATTTATAATTATTACTATAATTTAAAACTCTAAGAAATATGTTCTATGTGTCGGCAGTACTCAATGAGAACGTTTACATGTTTATGTGTACAAGGCATAAATTAGTCGAGTAACGCCGAAGTGCCTCCGTAAAGCCAACAGAATACTTGATGTTTTAAGGAATAGTATACATGTATGCTATAGACAAAATGCCTTGAACAATATGTTACTGTTCTGCTTATGGTGAATAAATTTCCTCCCACGAAGACGAAAATTGTCTTTAATGTTTAAAAAATGAAAATCTTGTACATGTACTAAGAAGCTTAATAACATATCAGGCTGTTGATGGTATATTTCTCTGTCGAGTGCATATTGTGTAATCGAATAACGTGATATTAAATGGCTTAAACACATTAAAATAGATCTAATTAAGTTTTAAGCGATTTATGTATACACTCAACAACTTTTCTAATTGGTCACTTTTATATTGCTGTTATCTCGACATCTACGCAACCAATTTCGTCGAAATTTTAAGCGTTTTATAGAAACGTATGTTCATACCGATATCCGTTAAAATTAGCCAGTTTACTTTCACGTAGTGTTGTGCAGTTATATCATTACTGATTTCTACATTTCCGATGTGACGTCATCATTTGAAATACGCAGATGATTAAAAATTGATTTATTATGTTCTACAGTGTATATTGTTGCATAAAAACATTTTATATTATGTAAATTTTGGTTAAGAAACAACACTTTTAAAAATTAAAAAATGCAAATTTAACGATAAGAAGATCGCGAAAAATAATTTCTAATTAGTATTTATTTTTTATTATCTTTAAGAATAAAAACAACCAAAACATCCATTTCATTTATCAAAATCTATAAAACAAGTTAAATTAACGAAAAAGAATGTACCAGCGATCAATTTCTTACAAAAAATATTTTTTACTATTTTGATCGCACCGGAAGTCGCTGATCCATGGTCCATTGGTCACCTCATTGGTATCAATATAGGGGATATAAATGTAATTTCAAATCTGACTTATTGTTCTGACTAAATAATCCATTAAACATAAATAGCACACCAAAATTCAGGTAATTATAAAGTAAAAGCAACATTTGTGAAACCAAAAAGCGCTTTCTACGTACATCATTCCACTGCATGCGTGTCATTAAACGAGAAAATAGTTCGATATTTGTTTTTCTAACACAAATTACCCCTTGAAAGGCCAAAAACAACAATTCCAATCAAATTCTGAATATAACAAAATAACCAGTAAAACGTTGGTTTAGAGTGCAAAACGTCGTTTACAATACGTACGTTGTAATCATACGTGATTATTTAAGTTATTTATTTTGTCAGTCCTATACTAACTTTCATATAATAAGCAAAATTAAAATAATTATGTGTGCACATTAAAAAGTTTGAAAAGATTAATCATTGTTTGTGACTTTTAAAATCGTAGGTTACGTCAAATATCGACGTCAAAACACGTTGATGCGTAGCATTCATTGATCGAAACATATACCAACAGACTCATAATAAACTATGCTTCAATATTCGACACATTTTTTTATTTATCAGTTTAATCATACGAAAAATATTCTATTTTATATTAAGTGACCAATTAGAAAAGTTGTTCAGTGTACATGTATACTAAAAATATCTCAAATGATAAGTGGAGTACTAAAAGTGCGTGCCAGTAAATAGACTAACACTAGAAGTTGTTTTATATTTGAACAAAACTTTATAAGTAAACGAGTAGTTACCATTTGTATTTGATTAATTGTTGTATATAAACAATAAAAGAATCAACTGTGATTTCAATCCATATTCTCAACCTATTTCTTAAATAATACAAATTAATTTCATGCTGTAAGTATGAAACACACAAGTGTTATAAATTCAGAAACCTTTCATCGATTTCTACCTAGTGATTTAACAATGGATTAGTAAGTATGATTTCATATTTGACCATGATTTAATCAGTAAATATTATTTCAGAGGGCATTACCAATGATTTACTTTTAATACCGCGTGTTTACGAAAGACATACATAGACCGTGGTAGGCAACCGTATACATGTAATCTGCTATAGCAATATTACTTTCAAATTGTTATTTCCGTTCTAGAACGTGTGGTAGAAATCAAAATAAATTATCTTATTCGTTAATAATCTAGATTAAGTGATATAATATGGCCATAAGGTAAGATACATTTGATTTTCATACTATTTTTACATTAAAATAATTCAGACATTTTATGTTTGTAAATGTCAATAATGGGGGCAGTTGGTTAAACGGACGGTGTACGATCATGTCGATAATTACATGTACATGTATGTACGGTAATATAATTTTAAAACTCAATACTAGTATTAATCTTCTACAAGACACAACAGTAAGTGTACCGTTAACAAAACGTTATGCCGAAAAATACGTATTAAGAGAGATCCCGAGTATAAGTAGCCAACTTTATCAAAATATAGACTTTTGGCGGCAGTCAACATGTTAATCGATTTAATAAAATATGAACATATCGACATTATCGTGTATACTTTTTTGACGTTTTTTACCAAATGTTTTGAACAGTGTTATGTTATTATTTCATCATGTTTGACGATATAATACCATTTTATATACTGTAGAAAAAAGCAATTGGTCTTGTAAGTTTCACGTAATATCTTTAAAAAAATAAACCTTTGTAAAGCAAACTTTCACATAAAGAAGAGAACATATCAAGCAACAATTAAGTAATGTTCCGCAAAAACGGAGCTATTGCGTCTTAGTCTAAAATGACGTTTTCCACGTGCACGTCATGCGCGTGTTCGTGGGTCTAAGTATATATTGCTCTTTGGGTACATTGTCTATTGTGTTATATTGTATTTGAAAATCACATTTGATACAGTAATTAACGTACAATAAGAAAAGTATAGATAAATGAATTTACGACTATCAGTGAGATATGATTAAGGCTTCTTGTGTCAGAACATTACGTTTCTGACGTAAATCTCATGTCTTTTTCTTTAATCACATATCATTGGCGGTCTTATACGATGTTTACTTTAACGTGTCACAAGAAGTCGATTCATTCAAAAGGCATGCAATGGGCAGAAACTATTACCATTATTTAGATAGGTACGTTCTATGTTCCCGCAACGTCATTTACGCAGAAAACGTACACAGGGGTATATTGGACTTCGCCTTTCACTCTAAAGAGGACCATGTGCGCATTTAAGACCTAAACAGAAGCTAAAAGCACTGTTTTGTGTGATTCTATTCCACAAATCGAGCCGTTATGGCGTTTAGGCTTCATGGCATTAACCTGGTTCAAAACGGAATTTGGGGTCATAAATGGGAACCTAGACGAACGTTGGTAAACACTCCATATAATAAGACAAAAACGTTCTTGCTTCTTGCAGTAATTTGTAATGGTTTAACTCATTTTACGCCAGAGGTAACTGTAGTTATCATCTTTGCAACTTTGACAGACGCACGCGTTCTATGTAATTGGTTGACGTTAACGTTTAAACGGATAAGTAAAATATTTAAATATTGCAGTAAATAATCAGTTCAAACTGCTAGCAACATTTTGATACCTAATTTAGCTATATATCATTCTTTTAAAACATTTTGAAATGGGGATGAACACATGACCATTTCGTTTTTTCTATTACATGTACTATACATTTTATATTAACAAAATAGTTGTCACAAAGTGATCAGTGCACAGAAAGTTGATCTGTGATCCCTCTGTTTTCAGGCTGCACATCTTCGTCCCGCTGACCATCTTACTGGGTATCTGCGTGCTGCTGTTTTTCGGCTGCTGCTGTCACCGCTGCTGGAAACACTGGGTCCCGGCGTGCGCCTACAAACTCAAACACAAGGTAGAACCAGAGAAACAATCCGCTTCCGCTTCCCTAGCAGGCAGCTCCGTAGTTTAGCACGTGAAATACATGGATGGATTCACCTGGGTTGGTGTGACTCGACAAACGTGAAAACTACCTACTTCCGTTTGGCATCGAAACTCCGTTGGCATTTGGAATGGTTAAGTGAAAACCCTCCCTCGCACACAGTGATATTTTTCTGTGAATATTAATACAGTACTTCGTTAAAGTCTCCATCTTGTCGTGGATAAGTGGGATTGTGGAAGTGTGCCATTGTCGTCGTTGGCGATGGTCTTCTGTTGTTGAGAATCGGAAACCCATTCGTAACAATTCGGCCATTTCCGTACTTTCGGAAAAGACATCGCCGAGACGTCCAAAATGTCGGAAACTATGACTGATAACGCGGTTGAATGCAACGAAGAAGACACCGGGAGACGGGATTTAGGAAGGGAAGTGAATGGTTGGGGAAACTCTGACAGCACGACTATCTGGTTCGTGTGCACGTGTTGTCAACGACGAGTTCCCTAGATCTCGTTGTACCGGTATTTTGAATCTGCAACACACTCATCTAGTCATAGACAGTAGTGTCTAATAACTGGCCATGTTACACGTTCATCACACGAATTGTAGACCCTGAACTTGCACTTAATGAGGTGTTAAGTATAGCAGAATTGTGTGAGGTTCATTGAATTTGTGCGAACCGCGAACTCAATTGCGTACACGCATGAACATTTTATTGTTCTTAAGCCCATTTCTATTGACAAGGCATTCGTTTCTATAATGGAAAGACATGCATTTATCTTTGTTTGTATGTTCCTTAGTGGTACCTGATACAAATAAACACGTTAACGTCGAATGACAAATAAAGAACGAAACCTCATTTCTTGTCACTTTACTACTCTAGAACAAAATATTATTGTACTATCATTTGCACTGAAAATTGACGAAACAACGCGAAAATCGCTTTTGTGATATTAACCTTGTCTGTATGTGAACAAATGTAATACTAGTAACATTCACCCGTTATGTGTGTATTTCAAGCCCTTTCGTTGTCAACACATCGTAACAAACGTTTCTATATACAGTAAACTCCGTTTATAAGGAACTCATTGGGACCATGTAAATATGTTCCTTATAACCGGAGTTCCTTATAGGCGGGTTCCTTATAAGCGGACGTTACTGAACATTCATTAATTCGATATTACAACCCATTTTAAAACAATGTAAGATAAAAGATGTGATAAATATGTAGCCCCAGCTGCCTATCATCTCCAGACCGGATGTTGATACTATAGGCAGGACATGCGCCATTGGTCTTCCCGTCCTGTCTGATAACAATCTGCAGGAGCACAGAAATAAAATGCACATGCATAGATATATGAATAAATGGTGGTCCAAGTTGGAATAAACAACAAAAACGGCGTGATGTCACTTTAGAAAATACTAATGTATATTGGATGGAGTACGAACGACGGTATGTAGGGCTTGAAACAACGCGGTACTGAGTGGATTCATTCTGGGGAGATGGTGTTCGGTCGGAGAAATCCGAATGTTAAGGTGCAGTCACACTACAGCGTATGTAATTTGTATGCACATTTTAAAAAGCGTATGCAAATTGAAGAAAAAAACTACTTATTCGCACAATTGACCGGTAACAGCGTTCGTATATTAATTATATCAACGTGTGAACTTACAAAAGTTGTTGTCTTGAGTTGCTCTGGAAAAAAATAGGATACTAGCAAAACAGTTGCAAATAGATGTAAGAAACTTCAGCGAAATGGAAAAAAGACGAAAAATGAGCGTCGTTTAATGACGTTACGCTTGGGTATAGCATTACCGTGCGCGACGTTATAACGTATTAGTAAAGTACCTTTGTAGCGTATCCAGTGTATGTCTAGCGTATACAGCGTATGCCTTGCGTATGGTTAGCGTATTCGTAACGTATATATTTATGTTATACGCTCGCATACGTTGAACAATTTTTAACATGTCCAAAGAATATGTTTGGCTCTGTGTATAACACAACGTCTATCGACGTATTTCAGCGTAGGTGAAACATACACGTATGCCTAACGTATCTCTAACGTATATTGAAGCCAAACGCTGTAGTGTGACTGCACTTTTGCACACGTAGACCTAACTATTTTTGTAATAAATCAAACAACCGGCAACGAAAACTGAAGTGTAAGGAAAGAATTTGGGTGTCAGTGTGTTTGCCGGCTATTAACTAACTGCTTTTATAATCTCTAGTCTGTAATTGTAGTTTTGAAGGAAAACGTCATGTTGAGTCGAAACAGTCTATAACAATCCGATATGAAGTTTTATTAAAACATAAACTTGCCCCAACACAAGCAGTTTGGCCTACGTATGTACAGCCGTAGCGGAGTGCTTGGTGCGGGGCTCGGCGTTGCCCGGGGGACGGGCAGTGACGGCCCAGAACGCGAGCCTCACTACACCATCTCGCCAGCATGCAACCGTACGTCACATTATTCTTCAAGTGTTCAATACGTTTGGCTCATTTAATAATTATTTTTGATAATAACATATTGATTTTTGGCCAAAAAGAGTGTTTGGAATTATTTTGTTAAATCTCTTAACAATGGTCATGCTTAAGTGCATACCATTTTGTTATTTAATTTGAAATAACTTCTTGGATGTGTCGTGAAATACCTTTTATTTTATACGTTCATGTTGGTATGTGACCCAGGTTATACGTCCTCGTGCCGCTGACAATTCTGCTGGCCGCGTGCATCCTGCTGTTTTTCATCTTCTGCTGTCACCGCTGCTGGAAGAAGTGGGTACCGGAAGCCATCCGCCGCGTGAAGGCCTTCATCTGGCCGCCGCCCCCGCCGCCCTCCCTCGAGAAGACCCCCACAACCGCGACGTCCGCTGCCGACAGCGTCATCACCGCCGTGTAGCGGCACTTAGCGGTGCATGCGCACTCAAGCTTGGGCAGATGATTTCTGGAAATTATCGTTTTACATTTTGCGAACGAAATTACGTCAGGGTGGTGACGCGGATGCACTTTCCCTGGGGGATGTTTTAAATACAGAAACATACAGAACGGAACGAGGGGACATTTAAAGAACGGTTGTTGTACGTAGGAAATGTTTAGTTGATAGCTGCAATTACATTGTAAATAATAGCTAATGTCTAGTGTCTTTTGATTATGTTATTTCGCGAGAAATAACGTCATTTTATAATTATGTTTATTTTAAATACTTGAATACAATACAACAGCCATATGTATGACGGAAATACACCAGACAAATTGTTAACTGTTGACAATATATTTTCAGGATTATAAGTGCATGGTTCATAATAATTACGTATTTTTCTTAATAGGCAGAGAAACTATATGCATATCCTAGACAGTTTCAAATCATAGTATTCTACTGAGATCATAAAATTTGAAATAGCTAGAGGAGATATGACTGCAATTCCTCTTTGTCTTTAGTTTGATCTAGTATGCACTTGTAATGTTATACTAGAATGAAAATTTAAGTACCATTTAACGGATATATAATTGTATACCTATCACACAAATAGGAAGACTAAGACTAAGATAGGCTGGATCCATAAAGAGTAAACAAATGTAACTAAGTTGTGTCACTAACTGTGCGCTGTAGACTATTGCTATTTTTTGTATGATTTCAAAAAGTAATACAATATAATTACAGACAAATACATGTACGATCAAAAAGTTACCCTCTCCTTTCTGAGAGCTCTGTAATTAAGTTATAGTTTTTTGCATGTCAAAACTTTGACCGACAGTCGACGTTTACGTCACTGTGTGTTTTACACACGACCTTGTGGGCTTAAAATAAATATAAATGAGGGTTACACCCCCCCCCTCCTGTGGTACGCAGTATTCAGGGTAGGGGTTAGCCGGTACGCAAAGGGACGGTACGCAGTACGCTAAAATCCTGTTATATCGTACGCAGACATCAATTTCTACTTTAAAAAGGTCCAATTTCCATCAAGAAACACAACAAACGTGACATACGACGTACAAAGTAAAATAACTCTAATACTTCGCGCGCTCGCTTAGCTCGCGCTTTGGGGGGGGGGGGAA
>Ga0224511_10004426_pt1 | contig 10613 bp, 3 predicted proteins | sample SF_May12_sed_USG_2_FD_169988 | JGI IMG/M metagenome (GOLD analysis project Ga0224511, IMG submission 169988) | Sediment microbial communities from San Francisco Bay, California, United States - SF_May12_sed_USGS_8_1 | ecosystem: Environmental > Aquatic > Marine > Sediment | place: USA... | reverse complement strand
TTTATATAAAATAGTACAAATCCTTTGTGAGTTGGAAAGTCACTTGAAATGCATCTTTACACTATTTCCTTGTATTCCTAATATATTAAAAGATTTATGTACAATTACACCAAGAACAAAAATTTAAATACGTCAAATACTTCAATGAACAGTTTTTATACAGTAAAATTGCAACTAACACTAGACGTGTTAAATCATATTTACCGAAACGAATTGCCTTCTAAGTGTGTTTCAGTGAAGTATAATTATTATAAAGCTTATAGAACACTTTTACATAATTCTTAAACAACATCAGCTCAGTAATATACAGATACATATCTTTTATTTTCTCCAATGAAAGAAGAGAGATAGCAGTTGGTCTAAAATTCAGTAAGAGACAATATCCCTATCTTTAAACTAATGTGTTGAATGATCAAACTTGTAGCAAACAAGACAGTATTTGATGCCCTACAAACAGCGGTAGAATATTACAAACGAATGAAAGACCCAGGAGGTTCCACATACGTCCGATAGGGCCGCACGACGTTTCCTTCTACGTCAAAGCTCGTGTATGACGGCTACGCCGGCGGTGGTGGACATCATCTACACACAGGGGCCGGCGCAAATTATTTGCCAAAGGATCCGCAATGGGCTTCGGATACAACGCCACGTGCACGGTGCAGAGTATTAGGCACACGGAACGTTTTTGGATGTCATCAAGGACCACGAGATGCCGTCTGCAAAATAAACAGCCGTGACGTCCTCTTGTTTTCCGGCAGGAATGCCACGATGGGTGGATTAGGGAGTTCCATGGGTTTCTGATGGCGGAAAGAGAAACGCATCCCTCAAGGAAGGGTTATGTGTGTATGGACGGAGAAGAGGATGTCGTTCATGGCACTCACGCCAATCTTGACGGCGCGTTGTTTCACTTTCAAGAAGCAGTGTACGGATCTCTGCCGTGCTTGCCCTCTATAGGGGGGACGAGAGCTTACCTGCGTAGTTTTCACACCCGTTGCATAGTATATGTGACTTATATTAACAGTTTAGTGTTGGTTTCAAGAGAACTATGCAAAATGTATACCCTTTTTGCAGTCGTGCCACTTGGTGTAAACAACCGTTATGGTTTAGCTTTGAAGTTGCGTTCTGTTTTGCTGTTGCTGTTTTGGGATTAACAGTTACCACAATAAAACTATATACTATGTTCTGTTCTTTTGTGCGTGCTGTTGTTGTCACAGTATATGCATAGTTTACGTTTTATACGTATTTTATGTGAGGCAGAGATAAGCCAGTGGTACTGGTGACGCACAGATGTTTTGTCATCAATTTCCGCTGATGCCATTTTAGAGTGCATAAAAGGCAATGTGTGACGAGAAAGTATTTACGATTTCCGAAAGTGTATGCATTTGTATTATGTAAATTTATGCGTCAAAGTGGTATTTCGCGTCAAAAGAGCAATGTCGGGCAAATCCGGCATAGATCTAGTATAAATTCTTTTGTCATACAATCTAAATAATGCACCGTTTCGTAAATAAGGCGAACCTTTTTGATAAAAGACAAAATGTCGTGCAAACATGTTAATAATAGTTATTATTTATTTGGACTGTCTTTAGAATTAATTGATAAATTAATTTCCGTTACATTTGTATAACAATACATTTGAAAATGTAAACTTGGCACACAGCAGACTGATATATTTTGTTATTTACATTTTGGGTCATTAAAAACAGACGAGTGGTTTATTTATCAGTCTATGTTTTAACTCTTGAGACTTCGATTGAATTCCTAATTTTTGCAAATTGCAATGCTATCAAATGATCGGCATTTTTACTACATAGATTGTGTAACAACGAACAGCGGAAACTGATTACAGTTCTGACAGAAGGCCTTCATGTGACAATTGATATGCCTACATTCTCTTTTAATGTGTTTAAAATGCAGACGTTTTATATGTATTGTATAAATAAAATAATGTTTGAATTAAACGTGTATAATCGGGGTGTAGAAAAATACTGTTCAGAGAAGGATTTTATGTTGTAGAAAATATATTCTATAAGAAGATCTTCACACAGGTTATACGTTTCGATAATGTGTCTGATGGTGTCGTATTCCAAATTTAGCCGCCAAGTTTTTACACTGGAAGTACACAGGAAATGTTGATGGACGCGAAATAATCATTCAAGGATACAACGCAACACATTTATTTAATTGTGTAACTAACATCTCCAATCCAGTAGGATTTGGGCCGCCTGATTTATCTCATAAATAGTTCGTAAACAATAGGGCTGGGACGATACGGTAAGCAGCCGATACGATACGTATTCGATATGGACCTTGCCGATACGATACGTATTCGATACGATACACATGTACACGGCTTAAGGTTTCAAAATAAAGAATTTTGGATTTTAAGAACAAGTGATTATTTGGGGTTGAACTATTACGTGAATCCAACCAATACGAGTGTTTAGCAAAATGATCACCTGTGAAGTGTGTACCATAGTTGTATTCACATAGTATTCGTTTAACATAATTAAGATCAACGTCAATATGCTGAAGTATTGTGCTTAAAGGAGCTAGAGCACAGAAAATTGGGTTGAAAAGAACTTATTTTAAAATTTGATTTAGGTAAGAGCCTTAGCAAAGAAATATGATGTAAAATGGCTGACACTAAAAAAAGTTTGACTACATATTTAAAAAGATGAAAAATGCATGTAATATGAGGTAAATCCTTTTTGTGTCCATGGACAAGAAAATGAATTCCCCTCATAATGAATGGTATATTGGAAATGTTCTGGTTTGTGTACATTTTTCTTCAAAACTAACACATGGTACTTATTGTTTATGCTCTATTATGCAGTTATTTAGACTTTTAGGGATAGTTTAGATTTTTCCCATGTTAATGCCCAAACCGTGCTCTGGTGACTTTAATTGTATAAAAGTCAAGTGTGAAATTATACTTCCAGATGTATCGGTACAGTATGATGACCGTATCGATACGTATCGGTTGATTTCTGTATCGATAGTTTACCGGTAGTGATTGTATCGTCCGAGCCCTAATAAACAACAAAATATTTCAAAATCTGACGTACGACCACGACCTATCAACGTGCATCATCTTTACGCCATTCCAACCCGTTACAGCCAAAGACAAAAGGTCCGTAGAGCCTAGAGTATCACTAAAACGCCCAAAGAATGATAAGTAATTTTACCTTTGATAGTTTAAGGGTTATTCGGGAGTTTCCCAATTTTCCCTGTTTATATATTTTAGTAGTACTTTGTATGCCAACAGTTCATGTATATATATTTAAAAAAAGACAAATTCCATTCGATATTAGTCGAATTAGTCATTAGATAAATAGTCTCTGAGCCTTTCACCATTGTGTTAACTTTTAAAACATTTTTTGTAAACATTTAGGAAATTTTGTATTTGGGGCAGAAAAACCATAGGTTTGTGATCTTTGGAGAGGGGGCGCCGGGTGCTCCCCTTAGATCCACTAGTGTTAGTGGTTTATTATGAATACTCCTGTTTGAAATAAAATCTCCTGCGTTGCCTAAAGCAACGTCAGACATTTTGTCCTATGTAGCAAGAATTACGCGCAAAAACTGAGTTGTGCATCTTTAAATGACAATTTCTTTGTTACAAATAGAGTTCCTTGGCATTTAAATGTCGTTGACTGATATATTATTGACGAAACGAAGTATACAACGCATGTGTTTATTACATCGAATTTATTAGATAGAATGAGGTTAGTCATTTTTAACAGTGCATGCCGCGGTGTTTATTGTGTTTATATATAATTAAAGAATCATTATTTTAAACTATATATTACTAAGAACAAAAATGTAAATGGAATACTTGACAGAAACAGCTTGGCACATCCATTTATACTCAGAGTATTCCTTACTTGGCAGTCTCTTATAAGTACACAGGAAATGTTGATAACGTATTCGTTTGTCCAAGGACACATCACATCTAGTAAATTGTGTATTATTCTCTAACACATCTCAAACGCCAACATTGTAAGTTTTTATTGATACATTTGTGCGCATGAGTGGAACTATACTTTCAAATTTAAACAACATACAACCCATAATTTCAGTGGGCCAGCAATTTATAAAAAACCGAGGCAGCTATTTTCCCCATGCTGGCTACGTTTCATTATGACTTTCCCCTTTTCTCATATTAAGTGTGATGTGTTTCTGTTTACTAAATAACAGACCGAATGACATTCAAGTATAAACAAATGATGTCAGATCAAAACAAATTCTCTGCCATTGAAATCTCGCATTTTTGTTAGATTAATACTCCGTTAATGACATCCATAAATATGTGTGACATTTGTGAAATTCTGGTTTTATATGAGATTAGTATTCTGTTTAAGGAAACTCGTGTCGTGTATATATCTGGTGAATTTACCACAAGACTGCTGCACGTAAGCAGTTCAATAATACGAAAACAAGTAATTTTATCTTTTAATACTACATTTTATGTTTTTAACATGAAACTATTTTCTCTAAACTATATTGTTTAAAGTATTATGTGAAATATTCATGTGTGTATACTGATATTTTAATGCGTTATGTAAAGCTGTTTGCTAGATTTGGATTTATTTGGGATAACATATAGGTTCTTGACAATTGCAAAACAAAGCTTATTTGTTACTAAAAATGTGTTCATGTTGGTTTGCTCTACCCCTATTATTTCTTTAAAATGAATAAAACATTTATAATTTACATAATTATACATTAATTGCACAATAAGGTTTGAACGGATCTGTTGAACATAATTAATAACTTTGCTTCATTAGTTGAAGCATTATATACAGATGCGTCTAATACAACATTATGTGAATCGATCGTGTTTCAACTGTAATTGTAATTATTATTGTTTCAATGGTAACACATAAAACTTGTCTTTTTTATTAAAATAAGTTGAAACTGATCACTTTAACACATTCATTTCACAAAAGCCGTCAAATATTTTTATGCAGATCAGGAAAACGAATTTTATCAGTTAATTTGACATATATGTACCTATGACAACCAAAATTAAGTCAAAATGGTTTATTAAAAGTTACCATTATATTGTACTTTATTTATTTTCACACTAAACTTAATTTATCTTTAAAAATGCTATTATTAGTTATTTATATGACACGATTCAAAGAGTAAAAGGGTTTTGCATGCAATACCTTAACTTACCCTATCCTTTTTTAATGATAAGTGTAACATGTTATTGCTATTGTTATACATTTTATGAAAGTGAAATATAAGCATGTTTTTGTAAAATTTAAATTCTCTTACCCGTATGGTTATAAAAATGCCATATTAAAGTTCGAAAACGTTTTTTTCAATAATTGCCATCTTTCCTGTAATATCTGTAACATATAAGTATGTTCCTTCAGCTTTTATTTATTATAACAACACATTCCTAAAGATATTAAAGAAAATATGACAAAGGTATGGTAAACTAAAAGGTAAATACCGAAGTTGCACGTTTTTACCTTTAATCTGATGATTTTCCTTAAAAATAGTAGGTTTGTTTATTGATACTCTTATAATCGGTCACAAAGTGTACAGTGTGTTTAGTATACTTAGTAAATTAACACTGCAAAAGTTTTGTGTTTGTTTTTTGGACAAAAAAAACAACTTCACAACAACAACAACAACAAAACAAACGAGAACTATTAAAAAAAGTTGGCGCCAAATTCGGGTACGTGAAAAGTGTATTTCGAATTAAAATGAAAAAAAAATGGTCTCGAGTGGTTTCTACCGTAAGCAACCGACTGCGTCCTTACATAAGTTAGCTGTAAGGGAAAGCTAAACCCGTCGACATGTCTACTGTCTAGTATAAATCACCAGGGGAAAAGATTGCCGCTCCCGATGGTGCTAATGTCCTTGACAGACATTCTTGATCAGAATGAACAAACAATCATGTGATTGACATGTTGTTACAATTTTCAGAAAAAAGTATTCATGAACACTATTAAAACATATAATTTAAAAAGAAGCACTTTTAAACACTCCTATTTCATATTATAGGCCGCTATGTCATTTGCGCGTTATGAATGGTTTCCGTAAAGAAATGCATGGTACTTATTACATTTGTCCGTAACACTATGCGTTAACTGATGCGTTTAAAGTCCCTTGGCCTTATAAATTACCATGTAAAAATTGAATTTCTTCGAATTCGTTGCGACCTAGTATATTTATAAACCAATATGATCAAATTATATGTAAATCAATAGTACACATAAACTAGTGTCACTCTTTTAAAAAAAATCGACTTCCACGAAATTCAGTTATTTTAACGACTGTCAAATCTTTCTGCAGTGGAAGTGTTGGACCATTAAAAGGAGTGCTTTCTAGCTATATGTCAATTAGAATATAATGTCCTTTCGCGTTTGTAACGACATATGACTTCAAATTATGCATATTTCCAAGCTAAAACCTATACGTTTACTGTCTGTAATATGTAAAATATCGCTCATTGCGCGAAACGAAACGTATAGGAAACGCGTACAAGTAACAGACCCAACGATATCTTTGTTGAGCGATTTTTAACGGATGGCCATCCGTTATGATAACGCAGACGTTACGCGCAAATGTAATAGCGGACGTACTTAATCGTTTGAAGGAACTTGCGTCGATACGGAACCAAACTGTGCACACATGAATATATTTGCAGACAGCTTCATTGTGGCGAAAAAGCTGTTCAAAAGGTTATGTAACCTTTGCGACGTTGGTAAGTGTTTCGCATTACATAACTGTTATCTTGATACTAAAATGTATGTTAGAACACTTTCAGAGACACGTTTAGAAGAACATTATAAATTAGTTACCTTGATTGCAACATGTGTTTATTAGTTGTTACGTGTTGTCCTTACATTAATAAACAATGAAACGTTGCCATCTTTGTATAATATATATTATTACATTTTTATGTTAACAAAAAAGGCATTTTTATGTAGAATGCTATGTCATGAAAACTATGTATAACTGTTGGTTGATGGTGGATGGAACGTGTGGGGAACATGGGGCAGGTGTTCTGTGACGTGCGGTGATGGATCAAGATCACGGGACCGAACATGCGACAATCCTCCACCTGTGGCAAAAAATGTGCGGGATCAAATTAACAGACGACAATGTTTTCGTCAGACCTGTGATTTGGTATGCTATGTCATATATGTAAAACAAAATAATATCACACCATTTACCAAGATAATATGAACGCACAAAATAGGCTGATGATTCTGGTTTCTTTAAATAGCTGATAATACGATAACCATGAACATTCTCTTACTGTGTAGCACAGTAATGCATCTTAATTGCATTGATCACACATAGTAGACTACTAATAGTGTGCTTTATGAGTATCTGCGTGTGGATTATCTGAATATGCAGTGTGAATGCGTCCGCTCATGACGTTCACTCCCATTTATATAGCATCAAGGTTTTGTCGTTGCTTTTTTACGACAGTTTCTAGACATATAATGTCATATTACAACGATCAGTTAACCAGACAAGAGGTCCTAAAAATATTTTTATGATAGGTCATTGACAAGACGTGCACAATAGCTAATATCGCAGCGTAAACGTTTGTACTGGTGAAGCTCGCATCCCTACATATGTCCTCTTGCACACTTTATAAACACAAACATAAACAAGTTGTGTTACACATTTTAAAATGGTTAACAATGATAATTATAAACATATAGAATCAAGTGTACTGTATATCTGTGTTTAATATTGCAAGACATACATACATTTAACTGAGTCCAACAGCCTATACTTGATACATATTGTTTTCATTCAGTTCATTGCGGCTTGGGTTAATTTGTCACCATAGGGGATGTGAAGTTCCTCCTGAGGCGTCGACATACAACGTCGGCTGTGTTTGTGCGACTCGCCCTGGCCATCCAAGGATGGGAAGCCATGTTTCGGACAAAGTCTCGTCTATGAAATGTGCACAGATAACCAATGTTCTTTTACATGCACTTTTGCATATACCTGTCGTCCACTTCGATATATCAGTGTTTTGATATGATGTTGTAATATTTGGAAGAAAACCTCTATATGTCGGCATGCGCTTAGTTAAATAGTAAGAGGTTGCTGAGTCAAAAGTTGAATAGACCACTTTAGGCACTTGTTTGAAAAATGTTTTTAAATAAATCAATGCCGCATCTTTTTCTAGTTGGATGGACGTCGTGGACCAACCGATTGGTTTCGCCACGTGCGGCAAGGTACTACACGAGAGAATTAGGGTCTGCCAGAACCCAGTTGCGTCCGCCTTAAGTAAAGGTTGTGTGGCAAAAGACACCGACACTCGCACCTAAACAGATGCATCATGTAAGATACTTTTACATAAATAATGAATTACTCACTTGAACGGTCTGTTGGGTTCATTTGCTAGCAATTCACTTATTGGCAGTGAATGTCCAAGGACAACACAAATATTTTACAGAAGTTGTCCTCCAGATGTTAAAAACAAATGAAAAAAAATTAACGGCTGATGCTGGAAAGGTTATGTTCAGTGGAGAAATGTATTATTACTGACCCCTTAATTCAGTTGAAAAATCGTTGGTAAAACATCGTTTTTCTTTGCATAATCTACTGCGTTACTAACGCAGTAGCCGCTATGTATAGTAGAAATGTCCCGCTGGCAGAAAAGGGAATTGTATTCAAAGCAAAAAAGTGAAAATATGTAGTTTTTTTTAATTATATTTCTAACAACTATTATATATATTTGAAGAGATATTGTGAACTATTTGTAACTTGTTTTTTTAGTATATTCTGGATGTCAGCTGCTTTAAATTAATTTATTTATTTCTCCAAATGTTAATCAATTTACAATAAAAAGTTGACCTAATCTGTGGCGTGCGAGGACTGTTGAAACCATTAAATGTTGAGTGCGCTACTGATTTTGCAACCGATACAGTTGACGGTATAAGCTCTCTATACCTAACTTAAACCTACGTATCGATTGTTACATTATAGAGATCATATACTACGCACATACATTGACTTAACTGTTAATGATTACCCAATAAATACACCAGAAAACAGCAAAACTCAGTCATTATAAGAATGCAATTACGGTAAAACAGAATGCATTTTTTTTATTTAAACGTACTGCTGTAAACACTTTTGTTAGCAATTCGAGATTCCAAAACTAATAAGAACGAAATAATTCATCCAAAATTATCGTTTCTAGAATCTGAATAACAGTCATTTAAATGAACGTACGCTACCAGTCTTCGTGACTGGATTCAACTAATCACAGGGCTTGTTCGTGTTTAAATTTTATGCAATTTTCCTTAAAACGTCTTGTATTGGCCAAAGCACAACTAAGCTCCTTGGTCAAAGGCGAGAATAGATAGGCGTTGTCGATTTGTAACAATTAAAACGTTTGCATCGTTTGCTTCCTTTTTGACAGATACTTCTGCATTCTTTGTCTATGGCCCTTCTCATTTAGGGGAATCACGTGACTTCAGAAAATAACAAACACGCTTAAAAAAACTCTCGGTGAGTTCATTATTTTGTTAAAATATGGTTATAAAGAATTCTCTTCTCAGCATTACACATAGCTTATCATATGCGCAGTAACTGTTTCTTTCTATCGGTATAAACGTCATTCTTGTACGATTAGTAGTTTTGAAAACATTCATTGAATTTTGCCAAAAACGCGATTTCAGCCGAGATTACTTCCACGAATCACTATTTATTGGCTTAAAATTAACTCAAAAATGTACGTTGAAATTAAAAAGATGCCACTACACAGACGCGCCCAGCGCACGAGCGGAAACAACATGCAATATAAAGTTATATTTAACAACATGTATTTCATTTAACATGTAATTCAGAAAATACATTGGATTATCCTAACCGAAATATTTAACGCAAATGATTGCTTTAGATTTTTAAGTCAAAACTTTAAAAAAATGACTGTGAAAGACTTGGTGGTAGGTTGTCAAAATGTCGTTACATTTAATCAAATTATGTGTAATGTGCTATAAATACTGAAAAGTTCCACACAATGCTAAAATTGTAGGCTTTATTTAAAACATTCTCTGAGAAAGACTGGAGGTAAGTTGTCAAAATTTCGTTAAATATAATCAAATTATGTGCCTTGCCTTACATTGAATGAAAAGGTCTTTCAACAGCTAAGCATAAAAGTATTTAGTCTTAAAATATGCCATTACTGTTTTGGAATGCCTGTACTTTATACTATATTTTCCAGACTAGTTTTAGTCAATCACACGACTAGAAAGATCATATATTCTTAAAATTAATTGGTACAGACACAATTTCATATGCTTGTATAAAAACTTTATAATTATTATGTTATGAGACATTATAAGTGGATTTCATAAATATATGATAATTCAGGTTTTAGAAGTGATTGATTATGTAACGAATGAGACACAATAAGATAAATAAATATTAGACATACGTTTTTAATTCCAAACTTAGTTATAAGAAATGATGATCAGAATTCGGATTTAAAGAAATATTACCAGCGATAGAATTATTACGTATTTCCAAAATCAAGTTCAGTAGATGTGCACACACATTCTTGCATTAATTCTTTGCGAATAACAGTCTTATTTTCGCAAAAAAAAACACTCACCAGT
>Ga0224511_10004425_pt1 | contig 10614 bp, 10 predicted proteins | sample SF_May12_sed_USG_2_FD_169988 | JGI IMG/M metagenome (GOLD analysis project Ga0224511, IMG submission 169988) | Sediment microbial communities from San Francisco Bay, California, United States - SF_May12_sed_USGS_8_1 | ecosystem: Environmental > Aquatic > Marine > Sediment | place: USA... | reverse complement strand
ATGGCGCTCCTAAGGTCGGCGTCAAAGAGGTTGGTGCCAAAGAGGTTTGCGCCCGCAAGATCGGCGCCCATGAGGTTTGCGCCCGTAAGATCGGCGCCCCGGAGGTTTGCGCCATGGAGGTTTGCGCCCTCAAGGTTTGCGCCCCGGAGGTTTGCGGCCATGAGATCGGCGCCCGCAAGATCGGCGCCCGCAAGATCGGCGCCCTGAAGGTTGGAAAGTCGCTCAATTCGGTAGCCGTTTACTATTCTAACTTTAGCCCTTTCATTTTTTGGCTCATTTTCCGTGTTCACAACGAACTGGCTTATGAAGATAAAGCCCTTGCATTTATCTTTACTATCAAAGACAGGATTATCACCTTTTTCCAAAAACCTCCCTTCGAAGCATTCCTTATCAGCCCATTTTTCAGAAAAGGAACTCCAGCGCTGGAGAAATCGCGTTGAAGACTTAAATTTCGTTTCAGGCTTCATTTCCTTTTCTTCAAAAGCTCTTTTTCTTGTTATGGACGTTTTGTGCTCTGGCAACTCCATCCAATATAAATCTTCACCTTCCCAAGTGAATTTTTCCCCGAGTTCACCCTCATTACTTCGGACCCAGGCTTCCCACGCCCCCAGCAGAAAATAGTCTCCACTTAAAAGCTCTTTTCGAAAATCAGGGTCCAACAGGTTATTTATCACAATCCATTTCATCAGTCCGGATCGGCTGATACGCCCCGAAGGTTTTTTGTTGTCGGTTTCACTCATCGGTCAACTCAATATCTTCCATCCTGCGAAGGCACTCCTCCATAAAGAGGAAATCGTTCACAGCCCTTTTCAGCCCTCGCTGGGTTTTGAATCCGGCGGAGAGGATGATCTCCTGGATCAAGTGATCGGATCCATTATTGTCTCTGCCAAGGCCGTGTTCTTTATCCTGGAATATTTCAGCCACATAAACTTTAAGATTCTCTTCTGCGGCGTCCGGAATTTTTACATGAATTTGTATAATCTTTTCCATGTACAGATTCACGTTGAAGCTTGCTCTCTTCTGCTCTTCGACATATTTGGCATTGATCGCCTCTTTCACCCGCTCCACCTCCATCCCCAAAAAGAACACGCAACCGGGGATGTCGAGAAACAGCTTTATCGCCTCGATAGTTTCCAGCACGCGATCCGGCGGGCAGCGGTCCAGGTCGTCGATAAAAATGGCGAATACACCTTTCTGGTAGCCCTCCTTGCCTGGATCGCCGGAACAGAAGCTGTTGATCAACGTTTTCATCAGGTCCAGGAACTGGTGGAGAAACGGCGCACGGTTCCCGATTTTAAGCTCATGAAAATAGTCTGAAGCGGACAAACCAGTCATCGGCTTGCCAAAGGAGTTTATAACACCCGCCCAGAAAGATTTTGGATCAATCTTGGTTTTAACCGCGTCCCAAAATCCTTGGTCGCTTTCCATCTCCTTGAACATAGTGAGGATCAGGGCAGAGAGTATGCTATCTTCCCCTGAGTATTTCCAAGCGTTGAACCAGAAGGTTTTGCATGGGCGACAGTTATTGTGATCACCATAAATAATATTGTAATCACTGCTTGCTATATCCTTTGATTCATCGACTATGCCAACTCTGGCATGATGAGCCCTGTGGACTTCCAGACTATCTTTGGTCATCTCCATCATTGTGGTTTTGCCACATCCCCAGGGGCCGTCTATCACCACGGTAAAGGGAGTCTCGTTGTGTTTGTTTATCGCCAGGGCGGTGAACGTTCCCACGAAAGGGCTAAACCGAAAATGATCCCTGTCGGCGATCAGCTTCTTCTTCGGATTGTCCGCTATGATCCTGGCTGGTTGCGCAGGTTTTTTTTGGTCCGCCATTTCCCTCCTGAATCTCCCCAATTTCTGGAATATGACTTATTATACACATTCATCCCATTGGTTGCGATATTATCCCCGCAGAGAATTCCACATCATCGGCCCCCAGGTCCAGAAAGATCGACGCAGTTGGCCTGCATCCGGAATCTCATCGCCTGTTCCTTTCCCTAAGGATCAGGGACTTCTATTTTTGCGCCCAGATACGGGAGGAAAGGCTGAACACAGACTCCATCCCCTCCACGTCCAGAAGGTCCACCGACCGGCGTTGGGCTTCTTTCCATTGCGGGTAGATTTCCACCAGCAGCTGCTCTCCGGCGGGAGTGATAGAGACGATCATGGATCTTGCGCCGTCCTCGTGTCTGGAATCGAGCCACCCTTTCTTTTTCATCCGGTCCACATTGCGGGACAGGGTGGAGGCGTCCATTTTCATGATTCGGCAGATGTCCGAGGATCTGGCCTGGCCCAGGTTGAATACCATAACCATCAGGTTCACCTGGCTGACCTTGACTCCGGAGCCTTTCAGGGCCTCGTCGAAGATGGCGGTGATGGAACGGCTGATGAGCCTGGCTCGGGTGGCCACGCAGGAAGAGGCCATTTCCCCAGCCAGAACAGCTGGATCCTTGACGTTCATTTTAAATAACCCCACATCAGGCTAGTGTATATGCATTTCTCCCGCCTGGCAAGGAGTTTATACTGAATATAAGTGGACCTACCCCAAAGCCACGTCCAGGATCATCATCACGGTGAAGCCGACCATCAGCCCCATGGTGGCGGCGTCACCGTTCCCGTTGATCTGCGATTCCGGTATCACCTCCTCGGCCACCACGAAAATCATCGCCCCCGCCGCAAAAGCCAGGGCGAAGGGGAGCGCAGGCTGGGCGATAACCACGAATATGGCCCCCGCCACCGCCGCCAGAGGCTCCACCATGCCGGATAGCTGGCCGAACCACCAGCTTTTGATTTGAGAGATCCCCTCTCTTCGCATGGGGAGCGACACTGCGGCGCCCTCCGGGAAATTCTGTATTCCGATACCCATGGCCAGCGCCATGGCCCCGGCCAGGGAGGCTTCCGGCATCCCCGCCGCCACTCCACCAAAAGCGACTCCGATGGCCAGACCCTCCGGGATGTTATGCAAGGTGATGGCCATCACCAGCAAGGTTGTGCGCCGCCAGGAGGTCTTTATCCCCTCGACGGTTTCCATGGAATGCTCCAGATGAAGATGGGGCAGGATCCTGTCCACAATCCGCAGGAAGATCCCACCGGATAAAAACCCGATGGAGGCGGGGAGCCAGCCAGGCATCCCCATCGCTTCTCCCAGTTCGATGGCGGGGGAGAGCAGGCTCCAGAAGCTGGCGGCGATCATCACCCCCCCGGCAAAACCGAGCATCACATCCAGGGTCATCCTGCTCAGATCTTTTTTAAGAAACACCATCCCGGCCCCCAGCGCCGTCATGAACCATGTGAACAGCCCGCCCAAAAACGCCAGGGCTATAGGGCTCATTCCAGAAAAATAATCTTCACTCATCGATAGGCTCCTTTGGGCCGGGCCCGGTTATTCCACGACAGTCTTTATATCCCTCTCGTGCTCCTCTTCCTGGATCAGGATATCCTCCAGGATCCGGCGAAGGCCGTATTCGCGCAGGGACTCGGCCTGGGCGATTCTTTCCTTATAGCTTTCGATGGCCTGACGCTCCCCCGCCAGATCCTGCTTCAGCATCTCCAGGCTATCGGCGGAGGTGAGGGTCTTTTCGGCCCTGGCGACGGGGACCCCCCCCAGATAGTCCACCTGCTCGGAGAGCATGATGGCGTGGGCCAGTTCCTCGTTGGCGTGGACCAGCAGCTCCTTTTGTATCGATTCATACTTGGCCCCGGTGATCACGGCCGCGTGCTGCACGTATTGTATGGCGGCGGCGTATTCCCACTCGATATCCTTATTCAATAGCTCCAGAAGCTCTTTTTTTGTAACGGCCATTTCCTTCTCCTGTTGTATGTCTGTATCAAGATTAACAGAAGCCGGGCCGGAGGGGAATACCGATAGGAAGATGATCACTGACAGGAGGTTTATCCGGGACAAGGGCATGGATCCTGGCCGACCAGAATACGCCCCCACAGTTTTTCCGATAAATTCCTTTACAACCTGCCCTGATTTCTGATAAAAATGCTGGGTTGACAGGAACTTAAGAACAAGAAAGAAATAGAGGCAAAGGGACATGAGCGTGCAGAAGGAGCGGAAACAGGAGATTATCACCCAATTCCGCACCAACGAAAAAGATACAGGCTCTCCGGAAGTGCAGATAGCCATACTTTCGGAGCGGATCAAAAACCTTACGGAGCATTTCAAGACTCATGGTAAGGATCACCACTCCCGCTTGGGCCTGTTGAAAATGGTCAACAAGCGAAGAAAGCTGCTCGATTATATCAAGGATCACAAGGATTTCGAGCGCTACAACAAAATCCGTGAGGCCATGGGGCTGCGCAAATAGCGCTGTCCCTGGCTTCTCATCCGGTCTTTGCTCCAATTGTGCTGATTATAGTCGCAGTTCTGTCATTTAGCGCCACGCCATCGCTGGCCTGCGCCCATCCCATGCCTCAACGTAACCAGGAGATCTAAAAGAACATGCAAGCAGAAAGAATCGAAGTTGACATCGATGGAAGGACATTTTTCATCGAAACCGGCATTTTGGCCAAACAGGCCGCCGGAGCCGTGGTGGTGGGCCTGGAGGAGACTCTTCTCCTATGCGCCACATCCGCCGAAGAAAAAGCAAAGGAAGGATTCGATTTCCTTCCTCTGACTGTGGACTACAGGGACAAGACAGCCGCAGCCGGAAGAATTCCAGGAGGCTTCTTCAAAAGAGAGTCCCGCCCCTCGGACCGGGAGACCATCACATCCCGCCTGGTGGACCGGTCAATCCGGCCCATGTTCGCCGATGGATACTCCAATGAGACACAGATACTGATAAACCCCCTCTCTTTCGACTTCGAAAACGAGACAGAAGCCCTGGCCATCACTTCGGCCTCAGCTTCCTTGATGGTCAGCCATCTGCCTTTCACCGAGCCGATTTCCGGTGTCCGGATCGGCAGGGAAAACGGAAACTTCATTATTTTCCCCACCATCAAGCAGATGGAGACTTCCGACCTTAACCTGGCCCTCTCCGGAACGGAAGAGTCGCTGGTTATGGTGGAAGGGGGCGGCGCCGAGATCTCCGAGGAAGATCTGGTGGAGGCTCTTAAATTCGGCCATGAGTGGATCAAGAAGCTTTGCGTGGCCCAGAAGGAACTGGCGGCGAGAATCGGAAAACCAAAAATGGTTGTCCCTGCCCCGGAGGAAAAGCCGGAAACCGCGGAAATTTTCGCCAAGGTGGAAGAGGGCCTGAAGACCGCTCTGCACACTTCCGGCAAGTTCGAACGCAAGAACGCGCTCAAGACCTTGCGCGACGAGGCCATAGCCCAGATCATGGGAGACTCCGATGACGAGGTAAAGAAGACCAATCTGAAGAACGGTTTTGAAAAGATACAGAAAAAGTTCGTCCGCCACATGATCCTGGAAGAAGGAATCCGCGCCGACGGCCGGAAGACCAACGAGATAAGGGACATCACCATCGCGGTGGACGCGCTCCCCAGGACCCATGGCTCCTGCCTGTTCACCAGGGGGGAGACCCAGGCGCTGGTGACCACCACCTTGGGCACCAGCTCTGACGAGCTGACCATCGACAACCTGGAAGGCCGCTCCATCCGCAGGTTCTTCCTGCACTACAACTTCCCCGGCTTCTGCGTGGGAGAGGTCAAAAGGATGATGGGCGCCAGCCGACGGGAGATCGGTCATGGATCGCTGGCGGAAAGGGCCATCGAAAGGGTCATTCCTGAAAACGAGAAATTCCCATATACCATCCGCGTGGTTTCGGAGATCCTGGAGTCCAACGGATCCTCCTCCATGGCCACGGTTTGCGGCGCTTCGTTGAGCCTGATGGACGCCGGTGTGCCGATCACCGCCCCGGTGGCGGGCATCGCCATGGGATTGGTGATGGAAGAAGGGAAGACCGCCGTTCTGTCCGATATCCTGGGCATGGAAGACGCCCTGGGAGACATGGACTTCAAAGTCGCCGGCACCCGCAAAGGTATCACCGCCGTGCAGATGGATATAAAGCTGGAAGGTGGCCTGGACGTGGAGCTTATGAAGCGTGCCCTGACTCAGGCCAAGGAGGGGAGATTCCACATTCTGGACAAGATGGACGAGGCGATCTCCAAGCCCCGCGAGGAGCTGAACCCCAACGCCCCCAGGATCCACACCCTCAAGATCAGCCCGGAAAAGGTGCGAGAGCTTATCGGCCCAGGCGGCAAGGTGATCAAGGGAATCGTGGCGGACACCGGATGCCAGGTGGATGTGAACGACGCCGGCGAGGTGAAGATATTCTCCGCCAACACTGAAAAGCTGAAAGAAGCGATCCAGATGGTGGAAAACATCACCCAGGAAGCCCAGGTGGACAAAATCTATGATGGCATAGTGCGCAGGATCGCCGACTTCGGCGCCTTCGTGGAGATATTCCCCGGCACCGACGGCCTTTTGCACATCAGCCAGATCGCCGAATTCCGACTGGAAAACGTGGAGGATGTCTTCGCCATTGGAGACCGAATCCCCGTCAAGGTTATCGAGGTGGATCCCAGCGGCAAGATAAGGCTCTCCTACCGCGAGGCGGTGGCGGGCACGGATAAGGAACTGCGCGAGCCTCCGGTTGGCGCCAGAAGCGGCGGCGGTGGTCGCAAGCCTTCCGGCGGTGGCTCTTCCCGGGGCGGACGCGAAGGACGCGACGGGCGAGAAGGACGTGACGGGCGAGACGGGCGTGACGGGCGTGACGGTAGAGGCCCGCGGCGTTAACGGGATAACGGTAGTCTGCGAAAGAATACCGTTTTTCCAGTCGGTTTCGTTCGGGATCTGGGTTCTTGCCGGATCCCGGGACGAAACGGATAAAAATTCAGGCGTTTCACACTTTCTGGAGCATCTTGTCTTCAAGGGCTCCGAAAGTAAAAACGCTGCCCAGATCGCCGTGGAAATCGACGAACTGGGCGGCAATGTGGAAGCTTTCACCACTCGGGAATCCACCTGCTTTTCCGCCCATGTGGTTTCCCAGCGCCTGGAGAGGGCGTTTTCCCTGCTGGCGGAAATGATGCTCGACTCCACCTTCCCCCCCAACGAGATCGAACTGGAACGCAGGGTGATCCTGGAGGAAATCCGGTCGGTGGATGACAGCCCCGCCGAACTGGCCTTCGAGAGCCTGTATCAGAAACGCTTCCCCAACCACCCCCTGGGTCGCTCCATCACTGGCCCCGCCAGCGCTGTGAACAGGGTGAGCCGGGAGGATCTATACAGCTTCCGCCAGACCCACTACACTCCACCGGCCATTGTGGTGGCCGCCTGTGGAGATGTGAACATAGACCAGCTGGCCGCCCTGGTGAGCAGCCACCTGGGGCGCCTGGCCCCGGCAAACGGCCAAAAAAAGCCCACCCCACCCCTCCCCATGGCCGCTGTCGATTACATTCCAAAGGAGATCGAGCAGGCCCATATCCTGGCGGCGGGACCTGGGCTTTCCATCACCGACGACCGCAGAATGGCCTCCATGCTTCTCAACATAATTTTCGGGGGTGGTGTTTCTTCCCGGTTGTTCCAGAACATCAGGGAAAGAAGGGGGCTTGCCTATTCCATATACAGCTTCCAGGACCGGTTTTCGGATTGCGGATTATCCGGGGTGTACGCCGCCAGCGCTCCGGAATCGATCCATGAAATCTGGCGGGTCACTCTGGAGGAGATGGACGCCATTTGCTCCTCCACCGTGGCCCCTGCCGAACTGGAGAGGGCCAAGGCCCAGGTGGAGGACAACCTGCGGCTTTCCTATGAGTCTTTGGATTCGCGAGTGTCCCAGATCGCCGGGCAGATGGCGTACCACCGCCGCATTTTCTCCATGGAGCAGACATTGCACGATATCCGCGCCGTCACAGCCGAGGATGTGCGGACTATGGCGGGGGAACTTTTTGGCGACCCCTCCTGCTTCACCACCCTGGTGGTGGGCCCCAAAAACGCGCGGGAGCTTTGCCTTTCCGGGTTATAGAAGACTACCTTCGCATGCTCTCCATCAGGTCCTGGCGCCGGGCGGCGTACTGGGCCCTGTCTTTGCGGTATAACTCCAGCGCCTGATGGAATTTTTCCTCCTGGGATGGGTTCATGAACAGGTGATGGGGCCTGCCCAGCTCCACCAGGGCGATGGCCTTGTCCAGAAAGATGTCGCAGTGGGGGCATATGGAGCCGCAGCAGTTGGCCACCAGGTCCTCCTCGACGCCCAGATACTCGGCCACTTCCCTGCTCGCCTCCTCCTCGTCATCCTTCCCGGCGGCGGAACCCTGCTGTTTTTCCTTCTGGCGCTCCTGTTGTTTGCGGGCAGCTTCCTCCCGCAGGCTGGCCATGTGGTCTTTCATCTTCGCGGCTCTCCTCTGCGTTATTAATCTTGCGTCATCTGTCCTGTTCCATCATAGTCCGCCGCCTGGCCGGAAGCAAATGGAGGCCATGGCGCAGGGTCCGGGACTATTGACAAAATATCCGAAGGCGCCGTAATCTTGTTTTCCAAGTGTCAATATTCAATCAAGATTAACCAGTAACAACACTTTTATAAAATCCGGGAGGATTGATGAATTCCAATTATCGTTTTAGATATTTCCTTCTTTCACTCGCCGTTCTTCTTATCACCGGCGGCGCCTGCTCTTCATCAGGCTCCAGCGGCGCCGGGTCCAGTTGCGTCTCGATTCCCGATGGCCAGGTCGCCTGGACGGTGGAGATTTGCGGGCCGTTGACCAATGGACAGACCGTGGATATCAACCAGGCGACCCAGGGGCAGAAAGCCGATGGCGGCGCCGAAGCGCTGGGGGAGCGGGCGGTGAACAAGGGAAGGGTCACCTGGACCGTCACCAACATGGACTGGTCCGATTTCCCATGGCCTCTGGCGGAGGGCAACGACGTGGTGGTATCGGTTTTCATGGCATATGGCAAATATTTCCGGGAAGCCAACTGGCATATCCTGGGGAACCGGTTCGCCTATGACAGCAAGATAGAGACGCGGCTGGTGAACCAGAGGTTCGACCTTACATGCATCGGCGGCGATCCTCAAGACTGCGAATGGAAATATACGGCTTTCGACCTGCCCAAATATCTTCGCGCCTCCACCTATAAATTCGACTGCTCGTGGGACACCACCGTCCCCAGCATGCTCTATGGACGCGGCGCCGACCTGATAGATGGACTGGTGGAATGTAAAATATTTGATGTGTCCGGCGGAGGTGAAAACTTGATTGAGACATACCGTGTCCCCACCAGCGGCCCATACAACAGCCTGAAATATTTCACAGTGGGGGGGAACACCTCCGGCCAGGAAGGTCATCCCGGCGCCAATCTCCCCACTACGCTGACCAATGTCCGATTCACCATTTTCGCCAATTAACAGCGCAAAATCCGGGGCCGACCGCAGGGTCGGCCCTTTTTCGTCCGATCTGTGATAACCTTCCTTTTTACAGCGTCACAACATTAAGAAAGCTTGAATATGAGCCAGAAACCGGAACTTGACAAACTGGTGGCCAAGGCCGCCACGCTTCTCGAAGCCCTCCCCTACATCCGCAAGTTCAAGGGAAAAACCTTCGTCATCAAATATGGCGGCGCCGCCATGGTGGACGAAACCTTGAAGAACAGCTTCGCCCGGGACATGGTCCTGCTCAAGCATATCGGAGTCAACCCTGTGGTGGTCCATGGCGGAGGGCCCCAGATAGGCCAGATTCTCAAGAAGATGAATATAGAGGCGCGATTTATCGATGGGCAAAGGGTGACCGACCAGCAGACCCTGGACGTGGTGGAGATGGTGCTGGCCGGCAAGGTGAACAAGGAGATAGTGGCGCTGATCAACCGCAACGGCGGGGCGGCGGTGGGCCTCTCCGGCAAGGATGGCGATCTTATCCACGCGGAAAAGCTGTTTGTGGAAAAGGCGGGGCCGGAGCTGGATCGCCCGGAGATAATAGATATCGGCATGGTGGGGAAAGTGACCGCTGTCAACTGCGCCATCCTGGACCATGTGGCCAGTGGAGGATTCATCCCGGTAATAGCCCCGGTGGGGCATGGCAAGGGGGGCGAGACCTATAATATCAACGCCGATTTCGTGGCGTCGGCCATTGCGGCCGCATTGCGCGCGGAGAAGCTGTTGCTGCTCACCGACGAGGCGGGGATCCTGGGGGAGGATGGGGCGCTGGTTTCCACCGTCACGGAAGATTGCGCCAAGGAGCTGATCGGCAAAGGTGTAATCCGTGGTGGAATGGTTCCGAAAGTGAAAGCCTGCTTCACTGCCCTGGAGGCCGGCGTGACAAAAGCCCATATCATCGATGGGCGGGTGGTGCATTCCGCGCTGCTGGAAATCTTCACAGACACCGGCGTGGGAACCGAAATCAAGGTGTGAACCGTAGGTCATGTTTCCTTCTACGAATTCGTTTGAAAAGTGAGGCCAAGTCCGTAAAAATAAAGTATGAGAAACAGAAATAGATTGATAGCCACCATAGTGGCGATGATTGCCTTTTCCGGCTTGATGGTCGCCGGTTGCGGGACGGGGAATCCCAGCGCGAAGGTGCGCTACGCCCCCGGGCCTGACATCAGCGCCATTCAGAATCTGCCCCCGGACGGCCCCAAGGCCCGGATCGCTGTCACCAAGTTCATCAACAAGGCGGCCAAGGCCAATGCTGAGCTGGGCTCCGGCA
>Ga0224511_10004424_pt1 | contig 10615 bp, 3 predicted proteins | sample SF_May12_sed_USG_2_FD_169988 | JGI IMG/M metagenome (GOLD analysis project Ga0224511, IMG submission 169988) | Sediment microbial communities from San Francisco Bay, California, United States - SF_May12_sed_USGS_8_1 | ecosystem: Environmental > Aquatic > Marine > Sediment | place: USA... | reverse complement strand
GGCCATAAAACTGTCAAAATCATAACAGCAATTCTTAAGTTCAAGGTCATAATATCTTAATAGCCAAGAGACGGCTCGCTCACTTCGTTCGCTCAGCCCCCTCTTAACCATTAAGAATTTATATTTCATGACCTTACATAAATTCAGAACATGATTGATTTATTAAGCGATACTTTTGAGACAATTATTTTATATATACTTTGAAAACAATATATTTTTTAAAAGTCCACGAGTTTTACACACAAGCTCATAATATGTGTTATATTGGTTTATAATTATTGTGACTCCTATATTACAACGGTGAAAGAGAAAACAATCGAAAAAATGTAGATCACGTTTATGGGCACACACATATGAAAAAACGACCCAGACAAAACACAGACTTTGAACAGCACGAAATACACATAACAAGTGGTAACAAACATTTCTAAAGAATAAACTGTTTTTGTAGTTTTTAATTTGTCTATATATGTTTATATTTTATTATTATTAATTAATTTCTTCGACAGAAATTGAGTAACCTCCATTGTACAATTACTGACTTTCATTAGGCTTTCAAACCAGTTTACCTTACTAAATAGCGTCGTCCTCACAGCGTAAAAACAGGTGAAAATCACTAGTCACATTAATCAGCGGATCCAGTGGTCACACACAGCAAGCAATTATTGTTTATGTCAAATCAGCATAACCCTTGCTGATTTAATATTTATTCACAATAACGATGCTTGTCTTTCTGATGAGAATTTAGCAGACTGTCATACACCTCTTAAAATGAATAACTGTCACATCATAGATGGTTTAAGATGCTAGGTCTGTATCTATCTATCCCTATAATCGGTCAAAAGTCTTACAATAAGTTAAGTATACTAAAAATAGCATTGCAAAAGAAATTGCAATGTTCTTGACAATTAAAAAAATAAAAACACAACGGAACAACAAAATAACATAAAAACCCTTGCCGAAGTCGCAAAATGAACCCAGGACCTCTCTCACTCAAAGCAGATATGTTACATTGCATCAACAAGTCAAGCGAGAGCAAGGCTTGTAGTAAAGCTATTTAACCGTTTCGATGCAATGGGTCGACACGTAAATAGACAAACCCGAATTTGCAGGCCACATATTTTCAACAAATTTTTTTTCTAAAATATTTTACATGCATATATATATTCACTATACTTGGCAGTTTCTCATATTTGCAGTAACGTTCACTGCATAAATATGGATAAAATGTAAGATGTAAACAGTTATGATAAAAATGATACATCATCTTTAAGCACTCCAAAAATGGTAATCCATGTTTTTAATTTTGTATTTAACTTTATATTTTATTTTGTAAGTCACAGAATATTTGTTCTTTCTTGTTCAATGCTATTTTCTTTTCAAACTTAACTCTGTAACACCCTATGAGGGAATAAAGGTTAAGATACTACGTCTACCCTTTAATTGGTCACAAATGTTGCAGAATGTTAAGTATTTCTTAATGAATCAACATTGCACAATTTCATGACAAATAAGGTGTTTTGGATGGAAAGTAAAAACACAACAACAACAAAACAAAACTAAAACTACAAATCCTTGCCTGAGCCAGGAATTGAACCAGGGACCTTTTGCACCACAGTCTAATGTTTTACCAATAGACCACAGAGGCAACCAAGCATATCGATTGAATTCAAGAAACTAAACTATTTCAAGATAAACAAAGACACGCTTTTTAATATTTTTTATCATTTAAATATGGTTTCTAAAATATTGGGAGTAGGGTTCACCACTTAAAAGTAAGATAGTAACGATTCTGGTCAAAATATGCAGACATCGCATCTTTAAATGTACATTAAAAGGAAGATACAAACAATCTCACACTTATAATCAGTTTACTGTGTATTGATTGAATTTAACTGTAATTTCTAAGATGTTTTTTTGTTTTTCGTTAATTGAATATATGAACATGAGAGTTCATCGTGTTTTTCATGACCAACTCTTTGTTTCGTCTAGAAAAATACACATTTAAAAAATGTTAGCTGTGTTTCAAGAAATTCACAAAAATATATAACAAACTTGTAATGCTGAAAAAGGAAAAGGCAACATCTTGCCTTTAGAAAATCAGAGTGCTTCTTTTAACATCCCGCTTTTTGTATGTGGTGGTTTTATAATTAAACAAAATACATATTATTATGTCTGAAATGAATACTATTTACAATTTATATAATACAATAAGTAAGAAAGTTTAACAAAAAGAAAAGGAAAATAATACAAAAATATGACATATAAATAAACATTTGGTCGGAGTCTGTGTTCGCATTGTGGTTGGTGGCTGTGTCTGAGTGGTGGTCGGTGGATGTGTCTATGTGGTGGTTGGTGGCTGTGTCTACATGGTGGTCAATGGTTGTGTCTTCCCGTGGTGGTCGGTGGCTGTGTCTCTGTGGATGTCAGTGGCTTTGTCTGTGTTGTGGTCGGTGGTTGTGTCTGCATGGTGGGTGGTTACTGTGTCTGTGTGGGGGTCAGATGCTGTAACACCCGACCAATGGGCCAAATACATGTATATCACCTAACAAGGTATAACAGATTGATTAATCAGTATGAGTAAACATTTAAATATCGAACAATGCAAATATGAATGGTACGCAATGCGTTGCTTTGTCAAACATATCCCCAGAATGGACAGTTCTGTAAAATGTTATTTTGGTCAACAGGAAACAGATAAAGTGTATACATGCCTAATTATTGTGAACACAGGATTCAGGTTGGCAGCAATGAATATGTAAAAACTGTATACGGTCTATAAACTGACGACAGATCGTCAAAGAGTATACTTCAAAATTAACTACTTCATTGTAAATTATGATACACTAAAGTTGCAGGCATAAGATTCATGAGGCAAAAGTACATCTTGTGTAAGCGTGGATAAGAAGTAGAACTATTGCATTACATTATGTGTGATCTGTCAGAACAATAATAATGTGTAGTTAAATGCATATTTGTACAGAATCACATACATTTTGATATTTTACAGTCATTGTTAACAGAGCGATTGAAGTGAGAATGGACTAAGATATCCTCTTAATTATGTGGGCGTTTATATGCAATAACAGGTTTACATTTAAATATTTCTTTTACACTTTTCTTTGACGACTTCTTCAAAAGGCCCCGATATTTGCCATTTTTCTCTATGTTTGGTAGAGATGGGTTAAAACTGCAAAGAAAAAGAATATTATCAGAGTCGCTTTTTGTTGTGGGTTGAAGAGCTTCATGTGTGGATAGTTGTGCTGCCTTGGCTTCGGCTTGGTCCACCAAAGAGTCTGGGTAGATACGATTCTTGAAGTGTTCTCTAATATTATCACAGTCAATTATAAATTGATCCTTATTTGAAGTAAGTCTCCTATATCGTTTTGCTTGGCTGAAAGGAATTCCAGATTTACATGATCCAGGGTGGCAAGATGAGTATTCCACATACTGATGGCAGTTGGATGGCTTTTTAAAAACTCTGGTTTCAAGTTCATTTTTAGAGTTTTTTTCTAATGTGACATCGAGGAAATTGACTCTTGTTTTTTTAGTATTCATGTGAAAAGGTCATTGCTGGATGGGCATTATTAATATCTTATATGAACTTCAATAAATCAGCTTTACCATGAGTCCAAAAAAGAAAAATGTCATCAATAAATCAAAGCCACATCAGAGGCGTTTTGCTGCAATTCTACAAAATATTTTTTTCAAACTTTCCCATAAACAATGATGTATTACTAGGGGTCATTTAAGTCCCCATTGAAGTTCTTAAAACTTGTAAATAGTTTTTAATTCTTGACAAAAGATGCACAATTGTCAGAAGATACAATGAAGTCCATTGAAGATTTATTAACCATTGTTCTTACTATTTTTTGTTTCAATTTGGAGATGAAAACTATGTACAAGTAACCATTGTAAATATATTACTGAGTCTAAACACTTTTCTAGCAGTGTTTTGTGCAGCACCTTTCAAGTGAAGCATAATCTGACATGCTCTTCCTCTGATGTTATTTATCTTATTACCTGCAACAAATGTAAACTACAATATGTTGGGCAGACCAGTCAAAAATGCAGTGTTAGAATGAATAGCCATACGTTTGATATTAAACATTCCCGAATACATTTACAACTGTGGCAGAACACTTTAACTCCAAAAACACTCTATGAATTATTTTTATTATGCCAATTGATAAAATAAACAACAATTGGAAACGCCTTTTAAAGGAAACAGAATGGATGTATAAACTGAATACAGTTTTGCCTGATGGCATGAACACAAAATTGCTTTATTAATTATCTGTATTGTCTCTGGTGTACAAGAACTATGTGTATAGTTCATACTTGTTTTCATTAACACGTTGCTTTTAATTTGCATATCACATGTATGGTGTATCTTTTGTGAGTCCTATATGTGACCCGACGTGAGACTTTTGGTCCAAATGCTTAAGTGACGTCACTTAGTTAAATGACGTCAAAATAATGCATCAGATTATTTTGGTTTTTAAGTGGATTTTCACTGGCCTACAATAACTGTAAAAATCTTTTCAGTGACAAAATTTTTTACAAGTGATATAAATATATCATATATTTGCAAAATTATTATAAATATATTTGCAAAATTATTATCAATTAAAAAAAACACCAATTTATTGATTAAACTGAAATAACCATATAATTGACGTGTACATCGTTTATGATGTTATATTTTCATCCTTTGATGATGTTTTTATATTAAAATCTTCAGTTTAACAAATGTTGAATAGGAGCTTTAACAAAAAGTGTTTTTTACTGAATCACACCACGGATGTTTAAAAGAAAATTTATGTAGTAAATATTAATGGTTTTTTTCATACTGATCTTTTAACAGTGAAAGTTAGAAACTGTTTTATTTTATTTATGATTTTAATTGTTTCTGTAAGTTTTGGTTGTTTTTACATATGCTTAAAATCATACTTTTGGGAATGCACATTTTTTCTATAAAGCTAAGTAGGTTAATAAGCACATTCTTAAAAACACCTGCTCCTTAGTTTTGAGCAGTGAAACAATGGCAAATATACCAATTCTTTTGTAAATTCTTTAATATTCCTTACCTAAAAACATTCTTGGGTATCTTAAAACTAGCCTTCTTTTATTTAATTAAACTTTTATTTCTAAAATAAACTACTTACACATTTTTCAACTTTATTATTGAAATGTGAAGGAGTAAGGACGGCCATCTTGTGTGTTAGTTTTCATACTGCCTGTGGTTCCTGAAGTCTTTCCCTTTTCCAATTGAAATTAAGTGCGATTTAGTACGTCATGGAACTTCAGCGTTCTGCCTGTTTGTAATTGTCGCGTGATTTTACATTTGTTCATTTTTTTCATTTATTTTATTTTATTTTTTCAATTCACTTCTTCCTTCAACATTTAAAAGACCATTTAGTCGGGTTTCGGAAAACAGCGTAAGAAGTCATTAATTAGTTTTATTCTTTGATTATGTTTTTTGTCTAGAGTTGCATGACTGTTACTATTTTACTATATAATGACTTTCATTTTCGAAACCTAGTCAAGGGGGAAAGAAAATGATGCTATGGTTTAAATAATAACTTTACCATTTATGTTTTTTCTAACATGAGCAACTCGGACCTGTGATGATTTTTACAGGCGGAGGTCGTTTGTACTTAGAATTATCTCTTTGTCACCCATTTCTGTTTAATTTTGCTTCATTTTACTTTCCTATCGTTTTGTTCACCTTCTAAGAGGTCTGGTTGGAAAGATTAAATGCATTTTTTCTTTCTTTTTCTTCTCCAAAAAATGTTGAGAAAGTGTGAGGTTTGCTATAGCTTAAAACTGGTTCAAACCACCAATGAAAGTCATTGACCGTACCAAGGCGGTAACTCAACATTTTTTGAAGAATTCCTTTAAGAAATTATCAATAAAAAGAAAATAAAAACAGAAAAATCCGAAAAACACAAAAATATATGTATTCTAAATGTCTGTTGCGTCATGATGTTGTAAGAGTTTTGTGTCGTCCTATGTGCTAGTTTCTGTACGGGCCATTTTGTCATGGTGCCCTTAAACATGACATATCTACATTGTTTGCAACATTCTTTGTTTAAACAACTCTTCAATTTATATTAAATGATAACAACCCTTCACATGTTTTGTTCTGATGTTTTATGTTTACTTTTTTGGTATTGTGAATTTAGACTTCCATTTTTAGCATTTATGGCAGAAATATTAGCTACCCTGTTTACATTTTTCCTAATTAGAGCATCATGTATGGCCATAACATTGCAGTTTCAATGACATATCAATAAACAAATCAGTTGAAATCTGCAATTTTTCAGACGCCTCCTATGGCAGACTGCTTATCAGTGAGCTTATCAGTAAGAAAATGAATATTCAAATTGGCTGTTGATAAGCCATATACTTATATTGCATTTGGAAATGCAAGAAAATGCGGCTATACAAGAAAATGACTTCCAATGCAAGTCACTAGTTTACTTAGTCATTTAACAGTCATATTTCTTCTAAAACTTATCCATTAAATGAAAATTGAAAAATATAAATAATTTTATTAAGGAAACAAAATAATTTTAATGAATAGTTTTCCTTCAGAAGCTTTTCATCAGAATATATGACTTTGTGTGTGGATACAACTCAAACAATTTTGTTTTGTGCTTCATGCAATAATACTAATTTGAAGATTATTCAATGGAAAAATATGTACTGTTATATGTAAACACTTTGCTTGTAGCATTTACAATTTATGAAGAAATGTCGTTAATTTGCTAAATTTCATATTTATTTTATTGAAAATTGTACCTTATGACAAAAGCAATAGATTGAGAAAACTCCTTACAATGATCACTATTAAATTATTTTAGAAGTTATCTATAAAAATTAAAATATCCAAACATATTATCGACAGTACTGACTACCTTAGTTAGGATGCTTAGTCTGATTCAGTCATTTGGTTTGGTTTGGTCCTATATATTGTTTTAATCAATTCATAAATTCAAGGTTTAAATGTAATTCAGGCTGTCATATACAAGACATGCATCTTCTTATTGTTTTATCATTATGTTGAAAATTATAAACGCTTTGCAGCTCTTACACTTTATCTGAAGGTGTTTATGAATAAATTATGAACTGTATGGAAATAGTTTGTTTAGAATGTTAATCTTAACATCCTTGTTTGTACTATTTTTCCCCAGATTTTCATATTTACTCGTCCTTGTTTAATACAAGTTGTTGTTGTTTTACCACGGTGCACTAGACAGCATGTAATATCACTTTCTTCATTATTAAAGGTATGTAAAGCTAAATGTAGTACCTATTGAGGTCAGTATTAGTTACATAGCGCACCTTTATTGATTACTGTCAAAAGTGTCTCAAATTTTAAGCATATTAGGCATACAAAAAGTTGTTTTCACTAACACGACCGACCCTATTTTTTGTGTGCCCACCCTAAACTTTGTGTTCATCAACGATTTTAGAGCATTTTCGGTATGAGAAAGGTATGTTTCTCGCTCTTACCTACTAATTACATTTATATGATGTCATATTCCACATGAATATGTGTTGTTAGCATTTACCTTTAATGAAGTGTTCTCATATTTATAAATGACAAATAGCTGTTTGGTAAAAGAAGTTAAATGAAAAAAGGTATGCTGACCAATCGTATACCTATATTTTTAGAGATGTTAGTGGAAACAAACCACTGTTTTGCATTACTGATGCCAAAGCAAGTAGTCATTTCATGGTATGATGCATTTTGAAACCAACATAATTTAGTTTAATAGGAATAAAACCCCGAAGGTGTTAGCATAAAATTATGTGGTTTTATAACATGGGAATCATGGGAACAACAATCAACTGGTTTATAACTGAGGGTGACACCCCTCCCGCTTTCATACTGCATATTGCCCATATCACTTCGGTCCGCATACTGTGTAGGATTTAACGACAAATTCAACCTTATTGGCGTTTCCATTTATATTAAAAGAAGATAAAATGACAGTATACTGCATGCTATAATTCTTTCATTCTTGCAAACGTTAGCTTTGGTGTGTCTGATTAATAGTTTTCCTAGTTTTGATCTCCTAATAAAACCAGTGTTAAAGTTTAAAAATGCATTTATAAACACCTAAGTTGTTATGTTACAAATCATTGCTAATGATATAGATTTATAACTGTTCTATTTTCTGTCGAGAGTGTCATGTAAAGAATCTGTTATGCCACACCTCTTATCATGAATCATAGACCAGCTGGCATTTATTTTCCCTATCTTTGTACCAGAGCCCAATTTTCCTTACTTTTTTACTTTTGAGAGAACAACCCTAAGTAGGCTCATATCATTACTTTTGGGATGTCATGCTGTCAAATAAAGAAAGATCCCATTTCTATATTATGCAATCAATTTAATTATGTGTACTTCATTGATCTACTGTGGAACACAAATGACATAACGTTTCTTCTGAACTATTTTAGTTCGAAATCTTGTTATGGGGATATATGTAAATCCAAATTGAAATATAGTTACTTATCCAGGAAGTGTAATTCAATTAAAATGTTGATATACTTGGGGGGAACAGCCCAAATGCTTGTTAAAATACGTTGACATTATGAAATGACAGAAAATACCTTCGCTGTTGTATCCGCTTAATTGCACGTAAAGTTTCTAAACACATATCAAGTTACAAACATCTATTTACAATAAGTATATTTATAATGTGTGTTTAAAAGATGAACCAAGAACCAAGGAAATCATACGTGTTGCTAGGTCTATAGCACCTTTCACTGGTCTAATTGTATTGTAAACTTTAAAACTTGAAAATTACTTTTAAATATGGTTGCGTGTAGCTCTCTACTGAGTAGAGCCAGATGCATGCTTGTTTTAAATCTATTTTAGGTACAGTCGTTTTAAAGAAACGGAACTGATAGTGTCAAACATGTTGATTATCTGCAAATATAGTGTTATTTTTCCTAGTTTTATTATTGTTACTTAATGTGATTCAGGAACTAGATCAATAAGAAAATAAAGTGTAATAATTTCACGAAACAATTTATTTTCAGTATATTGCATTCTTTCTCTATGAATGAGAGTGAACCCCCCTTCCCAACTGCGTGCATCATACTTTAAATTATTTAAAGCTTGTCTACTGTTTATTAACAAAAAACATGATTTTTTGACATATTATTGTTATTAAAATGATTAAAGTTATATTTGTGACACCTTTATACAAGCCCTAAAGATGCGTAGCCTACTGCTTAGCCTAAGGGTCGAAAACAATCCCATGAATAGTGCGTATCAAGGGGAGGGGTCATTTTTATGAGTACTTGTTTAAAATATAAGTAAGCATATTTTTTTATTTAGTACACCAATGTATAAAATACAATTATTGTTCAAGATGGTAAAAGCAATTAAATAATGAAATGTCCTTTTCAGACGCCAGTTACTCAATGACTTCTAAATAAGGCGTCTGCAAACGCCTTTATGTATCAAAAGGCAGCTGCATGCATACGTACATGTATATAATGAACAAATAACATAATTATTAAGTGCTTAAACAATAATCGGAAATATTTAGTTCATTTTCATAGTTTTAAGGTTTTATGGTTAGCTGCGTAGTCAATGCTTGATGTTTCGAAAAGTTGTTGACGCACTTAGCTTTTTGCATCTATTTTAATGGTTAATCATAACCTTGTTTGATTATTACAACAATTATTTTAATACTTAAGCGTTTTCAGATCAGGATCAATGATAAATCAGGAAGTATTTTATCTCATGAAATATTTTTATTTTAATATTTAATTTCAAACACATTTAATGTATGTTCATTAGTGTATGGTTCGTTATCAGCCATCACCACATACACTATGCAATGGAACCACCATGCAACTCGCTTGATAAAGTGGAAAATAACACGTAAGTTAAAACAAAACATGGTCAATGATAATCAGATGAATTTAAATCACTTTTCAATTAACCATTTTGTTTAAAAACATCATCTATCTTGAAAATATTTAAGGAACTTTTCTATAATAGCAATTCATATAAATGAATGAAATAATTATTTTCTAAAATGTCCGTGCCTTTAAACGGGGCAAAATATAGTCTAAAGTGAAAATTTACGTTTGCGGGGATTTTTAAGCAGCGTATGTGGGTATGTTACCCCGTTTTGAAATCGGAGATTTCAAAATCTTAATATCATCACAATATTCACTGTAGACTATCAATACTTCAAGAGAAAATTGTTTGTACAATCAAGGGGTCATTTTAAGCAATTTCAATATCCCCGCTGGTTTCCTTTAAGCCCGTTTTGTACGGTGTTTTATCCCCGCGCCCTGCCCTCGGGCCGGCCGTATGACTGCGGGGAATTCCATTTTCCCCGCGGGCAAGCCACTTTTAACATATTTTTTGCACTTCTGAAATAGCAAGAACTATGACTTAAGGTACTGTTTACATGTACTTACTATTGGTATATTCAAAAATTGTCTATCTTTAAAAATGTGGAAAATAAGTTTGCAACTTTACCGGAAATGCAAACTTAACGGAAACTGTTATATATTTACTCTATTATTATCTCTCTGTGTGTCTCTGTGTGTCTCTCTGTCTGTCTGTCTGTCT
>Ga0224511_10004423_pt1 | contig 10617 bp, 4 predicted proteins | sample SF_May12_sed_USG_2_FD_169988 | JGI IMG/M metagenome (GOLD analysis project Ga0224511, IMG submission 169988) | Sediment microbial communities from San Francisco Bay, California, United States - SF_May12_sed_USGS_8_1 | ecosystem: Environmental > Aquatic > Marine > Sediment | place: USA... | reverse complement strand
AACACGTTTATGATTCACCGTCACGTTACGTTGATGACGTCAATCACCACTTGACAACCACTCAATAACCACTCGATAACCACTTAAGTGATTTCCTGTTTTGGCTCCAAAGTGGCGCCCCTGTAGTGATATTGTAGTAACATGACTAGAGATTAAGTGATCAAACATTTTTCTTAGATGAACTCAAAACAAAATATCAAAGTGAAGATGACATAAAAATCAACGAATTTTACACAAAGTTACAAGCTCTTTAGTCTGTATCTTACAACTATGAAGACAACTGAAAAGATACACAACCAGCATTCGGGAACCCAGTCCAGCACATACAGAGAACTAACCGCCGACGACGAACAAACCATTAACAGATACAAAAAATACCGTCAATATAAAAAATAACACCAAGCAAAGCAGTACTTCTAAACAACAAACCCATGTCTGCACCAAAACTGAGGATATGTATTACTTTTGTACGATGTGCTCTCAAAGGTAATCAATGCAAGGGGTGTATTGAATCCAGAAAAAGTGTTATCGTATAACAAATTTTGAGGACATGCGTAAATTGACAAAAATGTTCAGTAATATTTATGACTCAGTGATATAAATTATTACACGGTAAGTCTGAGTATGTTGAACAAAATTCAGATGCAGATTGTGAATATCATGAGGTTCGTGTACGACTCCACAAACCACACTATGACGAAGTGTAAAGAAAAATGCTGTTCACTATTGTTTCATTACGTGAATATTGCTTCGTTCAACCATGTAATAACGTGACACACCATTCTAAGATCAGCAGGCCATTTTTTCAGTGCCTCTTTAACCTGACCATGCCTGCTTGTCTGCAATGTTTGCATCATTTTTTTTAACATATGTTCAATTATATCATAGTATAGACTTCTGTGTCTCAAAGCCAATGTTTAAATAGCAGGGACATGTGCAATGGATGCAAATGTTAGTGCATAAAATCATTATTAAATTAGACTTCCATATATTTAACTATTGCACGCAGTTACGTATTGGAAAAAACACGAAAATCAAATGTGCCTATAGTAGGTTCAAATTACAGTGACATACGCCAAGGACCAGGCAAACTGTTAGATGTTCAGTTGAAATCACAAATAAGCAAGAACCTTGTATCACTTGCACAACAAACAAATGGATTGAGTTTAAAATGAGACAATTAGTCAACAAGAACAAATCAAGAACTGATGTATTCAAAAGGGTAGATGGTCCGACACATATGATTTCACCACTTTTTGTTGTGCATCGAGACAACACTTTTCAAGTCGAATATTAAATGCATTTGAATGAAATCAAAAACGGAATGCTCACAATCACCGATTTTGTGTGTAGCATATGGTTATAAAGACAAGCAGTTTATAAAAGCTGATAAGAAAATATAAATATTATATAGTGTTGTTGTGTTCTTACTATTTATGTGAATATACCTGTTACGCAAAATTGAAATATACCTACAATTGATGACATTATACATGAGTATACCGAACTATTAAACAGGAATATATGATTAAAAAGGAGTTAGAACAATTTACTACAAAGAATACATATTTTTGTTCATAAATTATTATCAGAATTGAATTTATCAAAACTTTCAATGATGCCAACACAGTATCATTCAGAACATTTAACTCTTCAAACAGAGTCATAAAAAACTACATACAAACATTACTTTATACATGTAAGTCCTTTTCAGAATGAACCTCATCTTGGAGGCCATCTTGGTGGTCATCTTGAATTTCTCAAATCCCTCAATAATGTCAGCCCCATTAGGAGTTCAAACAGTGGCATGTCCTCTAATCAGTCAGCAATGAAAATTACTATATACAATACATGTACACATACTACATAAATAAAGATAATTTTCGGAATAAAAATTATTTTGGCGGCAATTTTTGTGGCCATCTTGATTTTCTAAAAACAATTAATGAGGTCAGTGTGTTTTCATTCATTACATTTAACAGCAACATATACATCAACAATAATTAACATTAAAAACTATATACATACATGCTTGACCTAAATATATATAATTTTCAGAATAAACCTCATTTCGGCAGCCATCTTGGCAGCCATCTTGATTTCTTTGAAATACTGAATGATGCCAATTGTAATGAAATGGTTTGTGATAAATACTGAGCAATTGTAAGCAGAATACACTGACAACAGAACAATTTCTACATTTATATAGACTACTTTCATAATAAACCACGTTTCGGTGGCCATCTTTTCGGCCATCTTGAATTTCTAAAAACGCTCAATGATGCCAGCTTGGCATTATTCAAACTATTCAACACCAATATGTCCCCTAACAAAATCAACAATATTTTTATATACTCCAATGCCGGGGTTATGTCAGAATATGGACCGGATCAATACCAAATATTAAAGCATTAAGAACTGTTATTTTTGAGAAGAAGAATTTTTGTAGATTTTCATAAATATCTTTAAATTAAACTCATATGGCACCGGATGGATCTATAGTTGTTCCTTTATAACTCATTTTAAAACTGATGACTCCCTGGTGAGGCCACTTTCGACCCTAGGGACAGGATTTGAATGTATTTTGTAAAGGACTACTATATGATACTAATACATCATATCACTATAGGCCTTGTACATTTTGACAATACGCTTTTTAAGATTTCCCTATTTAAACTATATATTTAACCGTTGAGCCTTCTCGTTTGCCCCTTTGAATGTAAGGACATCATTTGAACAATCTAGACATCACTAGCACATATTAAAGATGTAGGCCTTGTGGTTCTTGACAAAAAAATGTTAAATATTTATTAATCAATAAGCGACGGAGCCCCTTACCATCCTAGGGGCCTAAATTGAACAACCTTTGTAGTGGACCACTAGATCACATTACATAACAAATAGCAAGGCTATACGTCCTGTAAATTTTAACAAGAACATCTTAAGATTTCTCTATATAAGTCTATAAAACTCTACATTAAACCGAAAAGCTCCTTGGCGGGCCCTTTATCACCAAAGGGGTCATAAATTACATTTTATGTGAATACCACTTAAGGAATAAATTTCGTGTTTGATAAGTTCACCGAGTGATGAACGTCATTAGGGTTGTGTGGAGTCCACGCGTGCTTTAACCAGCCCTAATGACGTTCATCACTCGGTGAACTTATCAAACACGAAATTTATTACTTATATTTACACCTCATTTTATCAATTTTGTTCTGAAAAATATGTAAATATCTTTATTTGAATATTTTCAAAATTTCCATTCAGAACCTTTTCCCCTGACAGGTTTCTTTTCGCAGATGAACTGGTCCGCCGATGCACGCAAAGCAAACTTATCATAGTTTTTACTACGACAAAGAATATAGTTCTTATTTTATATTTCGTAACAGTTTTATGTCATATTGTTAACATGTCTAATATGCTAAATACAGTACAACATTCTAACACGATCAAAGTTTTTATTGTATTAACGAAGAATAAACCAAACCATACTTAAATACTCAATGAAGTACAGTTGTGTGTAACCAAACTATTTACGCTCTTCCAATGTTCTTCCTAAAAATGATAAACATAAGCAAAAACTTACCTTTCAATATTAAATAGCAAAATCCAAGTCCAATAAATGAAATTGGATAGGATGGACAGTGACGAATGTTGTGCGCATGGTAATATTTAACAACAATATGTTTAAGAATATATCCGTGCTAGAACAATCATTTTTTTTCGCCGATATGATTCAATGCCTCATTACATGAGGTCCCATCGACCTAAACTGAGTAAAAATCCATTTCATTATGTTATGTCGACGCTACAATTACGTTTTAACTGTATTCAACAATTTATCTCCACTTACATTAAGACTTTTTATCACTTATGACCGATATAGCACCGTATTTCCTTTAACCAAGTCTGAGGAACGTCTCGAGAATCTGTCAAAACAGCTGCATCATGTTTACTTCCGGAAGAGGAAGAATGACGTCACAGTGCGACACATACTATTTAAACTTGTTTGTTTTGCGACGGCTGTGCCCCTTTATGAACGGTGAATTTTTTTAAGTAAACGTATTTTGATTAAACTGTACAAAAACTGAGTAACATGTAGTAATCAATGAAAGTCGACGTCTGTATTGAGAAATACGAAAATTATTTGGGGATGCTATAAGAATAGCCTGACATCTTGTATAGAAGCTATCTTAAAATAGCAACATTCTAAAAATAGCGGGGAATTCCTGACGTCATAAGTGTTTTCCGTACCTTTGCGCGGTGATATGGCTAACGATGTTCATCGAGGAATGAACTTCATTCGTCCGGTAAAAGATATTAAAGCGATGGAAATAGAGGTGTAAATATTAGATGATGTTAATTACTTTATTTCACAGCGGTATAGCTTAATATAATATAAAAAAAATATTTGCAGAGGACCAAACGATTATGTTACATACCGATTATAAAAGACTCTAACCTTTGTGGATTTAACAAAAATATTTATCTGTTTTACATTATATAAAAACTGACGAGCACGTTGACCTTTAATTGAGCATTTTGGAATTACTCGCTTACGTCTAAATGTGTTGCAACCCCCTGATCCAATATCTGGCTGTTAGGCCCTGAGTTGGATATAAATCTTGCTCCCCAACTATTGAAACATAACACAATCGAATGTTGGATTATGGTAATTTATTGAAATTTTAAATACTCTAAATTTTATACAAAATATTATTTAAAAGTTGAGTCCAATAAATGGCATGATGACTAGTTCTTGTTTAACTCCATACTCTGTTAACATTTTGAAAAAAAGCGTTCTTATTACTTTACATATTCTACTTAAAAGAATAAATCTAATGAAGAGTAATTAACACATTGAATGATATAACTTAAAAACTAAATGATCGCAACGCGTTATCTGATTTGTACATCCTTCTTTGACCCTATCAATGATGATAAATTATATTTCAGTGTCACTTAAAGTTATACCATTGTCACCTCCAAGTGTGACTTTTAAAATAAACTAGATCCTGCCAGTCAGCAGCCTTAGGTAAATTGTTGTTATTATTGTCTATAAAAACAATGTATGTACATGTATTAAAAATGGTTAAATAAAGTACTGCAAAATTATAACAAACTTGTGTTGATATTGTCACACATATTTATAAAACAATGATTTCAGATAACATAGCGTTATATAGACAAGTGAACTGAAACAAATCATCAAGACATATGGGTGTAGCATTTCATAAACAAGTTTACTAACATCAAATACCTTTTTGTCGGGGTACCAGACGTTTTTACACGAAGACTTTCGTTCTCTTCAAAAAACACCTCGAATCCATATTCACAGTGTTTGGCCCCGTCTAGTTGTGCCCTCCTTTTGTTCATGTTCAGACCTAAAACATATATTGTTGAATAAAAAGTTATGTATTGTCGGAAAGAACTTATGACACTGGGTTTGACAAAACAAATGAGGCTTACTTAAACTGATTATTAGGTAAAAAAATCGCAGGGAGTCGGGATGGTCAAGTCATGGCGTTGTATGTGTGAATACAGTCGGCTTTTATAAAATAGTGTAAACTGTCAAATCATGAGAAACATATAATCAATTATCATCTTATTTTAACAATGACGTTTTGTTAATAATTATTATTGTTAACTGAAATATAGTGTACAACCCGCTGTTGTTCTGAAATTGCCAGACTTCTGAAAAAAAAGATTGTTCCGAAATGTATGATTAAGGTAAAATTGAGTTACATGTAAAAGTAACTAAATATTGTAGCGAGAGGGACAGATAGAAAATTACACACAACACCAGCATTTATCTAGATTTTGTTTGTTATGTTTTGGACATAACTAATGCAAGGATCAATAATGATTTATGGAACCTTTGTATCCGAACTTTAAACGAATAGCATGCACAGTTGCGAAATACGCCTTTTAACGCAATTTGGAATGTCGAAAATGCATAGCAATGCATAGGCGCATGCGCAGTGCCAACACAACGACATACAATGCACTTTGAAATGTCTACAATGCATTCTTACGCTTGTCGATACACGTGCTATATAATAAACGTAATTCAACGTATTCCAACGTTTTTAACGCTATTAAGGCAACTGCGCATGTTTGAAGGCTATTATAGATTTTTCACACTTCTAATTAGTTTAATGATGTTTGAAGCATATACATCCATAAAGTACTGTTTTAAAATGACATTAAGGTTTTTATTTGTTAAATTTGCATTTGCGTGTCATAATTATGATAACAAAAATGTTCACATTCCTACGTTTTTGATTTGCGATCAAATTTACAATTGTGTTTCAATTTCATTCAAACAAACTTTGTATTGTACATATTATCAATATGGAAGGAACCGTGTCACAAAATTTTGATATCCGAATGCGTATTGAGAAATAACCATTTTCTTTGCTATTTTTATTACCCTCTATTACTTCAAATAACGTAACTTTCCTTTAAATTAGACAATAACAATTCTGTTCGAAAATTCGAAAACCGCGTGAAAATCAGATAACAAATAACAAAACTATCCTAATTCAAAAACTCCATACGATTGGAAAAACAGTTCTCTAAAATCACGCCCACAATGATCAAAAATCCTATCAGACGAGTTATCAGGGCAATAATCCATATCTATCAGATAATCAAATTGTAGATCTTTCGACCATTATAGCATAAACCAATTTATAGACTCCGCCCAACAAAATAGTCAACAAATGTTGTATTTAGGCCTGTTAACACCGCTCAGACGGTATGTCGTTCATTCTTTCGGTAAGGCACGGGCCATAAATTCGAATGTCACGTGATTGTCTGGCTGAGATAATGCAGCGGTGAAGGCGCCGATGGGGAATGTTGCCCAATCACGGGATAGCGGTCAGTCCCTAATCGCATGCGGCATTTGCTATTTTCATTTGATTATGGATTAAAGACTGCAGTAATAATTATTTTTCTTAGTTAGTTTTCGTTAAATTACATTAATTAGTGTTCTTTTAAACATTTGTGATTATCAAGATACACGAAATGTCTTAAAATAAGTTAATATAAAACATGACTTTTTGTGTTAATAAAATTATTTTCAAGTCCTATTTACATAATACATGAAATAATTGACTAGATCTAAATAACATATTTATAAAATGTTTTGCATACAGACAGAGCAAAAATCGTTTTTTAATAAAAAATTTTTATAAATATACTGGAAAATCAGCTTATTAAAATAAATACCTTATTATATACCTCGTTCCATACAAAAGAAAAATATGCATTTTTATGCAGTGCATTTGAACATTATTCCAAGCGTGGTCAATCGCTAATATTGTTTTCAATGTGCTGATGGTTTTCAATGTGTTGTTACAGTTACATAATTAACGCGATATAATTATTCTCAACACTATTCGCAACAATACATAAAACGCTGCGTTCTTATGTTTGCCACTTTCAAAGTAACCGATGATAAGTGCTATCTTTAAATGACATAACCGCGCTTTATCTCACAGAAGCCGATTTCAATGGTACGTTCACACTTTCCGTATCATCATACACGCGTCCCGTAAACCAAGATCTGTGGCTTATTTCTGTCAAATTATCCTTCTCTGTCCCATCAATTTCATAATTGCCTTTTTGTTCCGTTTGTTTCCCATAACTGCAGTTAAGTGAATGAATGACAGACAATAAGTATGCTTTCTAATAGCCGTACATCTGTTTAATTTAGGGGCAATAAAACCGCGCGATTGTATTGATGCGCTAATTACCCCGTAGGCGCCCCTCTTACTGACCGACTGCGATTCCTAATATGGCAGCGCGGCGAAAACGAAAGTAGAAAGACTATGCGTTGAAACAAACGGCGCTTTATGCAACTTCTACTTATCATATCTGCATGTAAATGGTATCAATACACAGATAACAAAAACGTCTTTTAATTTATGTTAAGAACAAAAATTAGCATTGTTATAGCCTTCAAACATGCGCCGTTGCCTTAACGCGCTCAAGGCGCGTTTCTGTAAACAATAGCGTGTGCTAACACAACTTAATAGCTTACAATGTAATATGTTTCAAGTTATTGAGCGGACACGAATTCTAATATCCAGGTCACTGTGGTCTTGACCTTTGACTTTCTGACCCAACACTCATTAGGGTTTATCAATGGGTTATGGCCAACTACGACACACATTGTTATTGTTTCAAGATAGTGAGCAGACGAGGATTGTATGTTTCATTTCCCTTTGCCGTTAACCTTTGACCTACTGTCTTAAACGAATAGGCACTATAAATATGTACATGAGTATTGGCCTACCAAGACACTAAAATAATTTCACTTAGCTTAATAGGTTTCAAGTGTTCGAGCGGACAAAGATTTAATGTTCAAGGTCACTGTGCCTTTGTTGTTTGACATACTGACCCCCAAATGAATGGGGATATTCATAATACCAAGACAGGTTGATCTAGGTGAAATAGAAGTGTTCATGGGCGGACAAGACATGACTAACGCCAGACGGACGAAGAGAAAGATAAACGGACAAACAAACTGACAGAACGACGCACGACGTGCGTAGAAACAAATGCGACTGATGGTCCATTCAGACGTCTGCCAGACTCAGGATCACAGCGTTTGTTTATATTTAAAGTTGGCAAACATTCGCTGAGTTAAAACGAAAGATAACTTTAAATTCTAAGACAATAAAATCGTAAGTGGCATTAGTTTAACTTTGATTTCCAGATAGAAGGTCAATAAAGATGGCTTTTACAAGCGTGCATGTGATAAATGGAGGTGTACATAAGAGACTTGTGTCAGCAGATGCAATAATCATAATGGAGACGGTAAAACTGACTGATCTATTCAGAAATGCACTTGCTTGACAAAAATTACTGAAAACGGAAATAATTACTTCTAACATCTAGTTACTACATATACACACACACATCGAGATACAACCAATATAAATGGAGGAGATGTTCAAAGAAAAAATGTTGTAAACAATGTGGACAAGTCAAGTTTATTACTTTATGGTTGAGAACAATAGCCACCTCCCGTACAGAAAGGTTGAAGAACATTGCTTTAAGCTATACAAGACTTTTTTAAGAGATTAACGTATGTGTTCGCAATATGATTCTGGAACAAACATGAACGGCTTGAACATGATTGTAATAAGTCATGACAGTACACCATCAGACTGCACAACAAGTAAAAGTGGCATCAATTGTTAAGATCTCCAGTTAAAAGAGAATACCTTTAGAACATCAAAACTATAGAAATGAAATGTAAAGTTACATAGTAATAATGACGCCAACAATCGGTTAAATGAGACTGTCCAATGTCATTATTGCGAACATTAAGAATTACAATATAAATAAATAACAGTTCAGATCTGCCTTCGGAAAAGTGCGAGAATGTGTCAGAATGGTGTTTAGTAAACACAAGAGGATCCATTGAGAAATTATGAATAGCAACACTACCAGCAAAAACGAATTATCATTTGGCATTGACTAAGTGAAAAACTCATCTTTAACATATGACCTCAGCATGACAGCAAACTGTTCAATATTCATTTAACAATTACATCGGGAGAATCAAAGACATTTCTGAACTTAAGATGCAATCTTCTTATATGGGTGCTTTCAAAACAAACAATTAATAATTGTTTTTATTAAAAATAATTGTAAATGTTTTGATTATATTGTTTTTAATGTTAACGCCACGTTTTGCTGTTGGTTTCTTTGTAGTTAAATTGCCTTGTTTACAATCCTTAGTAATATCGTAATGTAAAACCTGTATGATATTTGTTTTGCATTTATTCAATTTTTAATCTCGTGCTTCACTGCAGCTACATGTACTCAAGATATTTAAGATGTTTAAGGCACATTTGTATCATTTTCGTTGCGAAATTGAAACTTTCCTTTTTCTTTAAGTCAATGTGTAGACATCAAATTTTTAGTAACATACTTTGATATTTCTGTTCTTCCAGGAATGCCTCATGAATTAAGCGATACCATGTTCTATCATACTTTCGAGAAGACTTAAAGTACACTTTATGTGAATATGTATTTTGAAAAGCATACTGAAAAGAGTTTGGTAATCCCATGTGACGTAATGATGACATTTTTTATCAGACATGTCATTTTTGTTATTAGGAGCATACATAACAAGATGGCCCAAAGGGCCCTGGGTTGCTCACCTCAAAGGTCACAGTGGTGCCATTTACAGAGGACCACTAATGTTGTTCTCCAAATATCAAGGCTCTAGTAGGAGTTTCTAGACGATTTTCAAGATTACCCTGTAGTACGCTAAATAAATCAAATATACCCACAGGCAGAGACTTTTTCATACTAGGGGCATACCTTGAATATTATAGCAACCAATCAGAACGATTTTAACAATTTTAGTAGGGGACCAGCGATCATTCATGTTGAGTTTGGTCAAATGTCCATAAGTGGTTCAAGAGAGGAAGTGTTTGAGGAAGTAGTTACCATGTTACCTCTATGCCAATGATTTTCATTGACCGTACCAAGGCGGTAATTCAACATTTTCTGGAGAAGTCCTTTAAGTAATTGAAAATTGAAAATAAAAAACAGAAAAATCGAAAAACACAAAAAATAGTTATTTCTTTA
>Ga0224511_10004422_pt1 | contig 10619 bp, 2 predicted proteins | sample SF_May12_sed_USG_2_FD_169988 | JGI IMG/M metagenome (GOLD analysis project Ga0224511, IMG submission 169988) | Sediment microbial communities from San Francisco Bay, California, United States - SF_May12_sed_USGS_8_1 | ecosystem: Environmental > Aquatic > Marine > Sediment | place: USA... | reverse complement strand
GTGAGGTTACCTCAAAAGTACCAATTTGTATTAATAAAACATAAAATTAATTGTTAATTAACCACTAATTAACCAAAACAATGGATTTCACGCGGGCTAGCAGAACTCAACATATAATAGAAGCATACCTTTCACACTTAGGCATATAATAGACTTTTGTTTACGTCCTACTTTCTAACCTTTTCATTTTTGGACACACTATTGATGTTTCACTCATAAAACTCTAAGATTACCTCCGTTAGTGCATGGAGTTTAATACGGCTAAATGTGAAAGGTATGTTCCTATAAAATTTTGAGTTCTGCATGCCCGCGTGAAATCTATTGTTTTGGCTAGTTAATGGTTAATTAACGATTAATGTTGAGTTTTATTTCTAACGTTGTGCATCAACGGAGGTAATCTTTAAGTTTTATAAGGCAAACATCAATAGTTTGTCTACAAAAGACAAATCAATTTTGGTTCAAACTTTTGTTTACGTCCTACTTTCTAACCTTTTAATTATTGGACAAACTATTGATATTTCACTCATAAAACTCTAAGATTACCTCCGTTAGTGCATGGAGTATTATATGCCTAAGTGTGAAAGGTATGCTTCTATTAGATGTTGAGTTCTGCTAGCCCGCGTGAAATCCATTGTTTTGGTTAATTAGTGGTTAATTAACAATTAATTTCATGTTTTATTAATACAAATTGGTACTTTTGAGGTAACCTCACAGAATATTGCTTATTTCATTTCAATATCATCTCTAGTTTTTGAAAATGACAAATCGACTTTTGGGGGCTGCTTCGGGCATTTCAACATGTGTCCCCACCTTAAATAATGCTACAACGCCTGTTCCAAACTAACCATGGCACGAATTTACTTATCTGAATGTTTATGTTGAATCATTCTATTGAAGTTATTCATATAGCTTGGCCATTGTGATGCGTGATGTGGTTATGCAAATCCAATGCATGCGTTTATAAACTTAGACGCCAACAATAATTTTATGCACATAAACAATAAATATGCATTAACAAAGATGACCAAAAATAAAGAACAAATACAAAAACATCTTTTGCACAGTACAGTCGCTCAGAATATAAAACATATGTGGAAATTATAGGTGTTACATATCAAGTGCATTCCGCGTTTTGTTTATTTGCATGTTTGTGTATTTAACGTTGAATGCTTGATTGCTTTTTTTAATTTCAATTTGTGCAATACGCGATACAGAAATGCAATTTGAAAATCTCGCATGGCTTATTAACAGACTCCAACAAATCACAGCCATTGACATGCAACACTGCACTGATTGTATTAAATTTAATTGTCCATACCAGTAGAAAATGCTCTTTGTCCGTGAGTGCAGTATTGAAACAATTTGCAAAGCAATTGATTTCGAAATCCTAATGGTGATTATTTTACCAAAAACAAAAAGATGAAAAAATAACAAATTGTCCACACAATTTAACCCGGCAATGAGAGATATCCACATATTACATGTACACTATTGCATTGTATGTTACGTATTTATGTTGCGTCTTTACAACATACTATTCCAATAGTTCTACGTCGCTAAATAATGGTGCATCAGTGATTAAAGATTTCCTTTACAAGTCTTCGACCAGCTATATAGTACTTCATTCTTATTTGCTTATACAGTACAGCCAGCGCGGAACCTTCATTTGAACACCCATCACCGCGAGTAACATTAACGTGTTCGCTGAAAGTGACCACCGCGATCGGTGGTTTTTGCCGATATGTCGGGTGGTCGCCGGCGTTCAATTGCCCACGGCAGTGAACACCGCGCGACGCGGTGTACGAACACCGCGGATCACGATGGCCGGACACGGTGGTCCCTGGTGGTTAAACGCTTACTTTACACAATTTACGAGTACATTATGTATACGATGAAAAACCGTTGACCGCGATGATCCCTCGCGGGCGACCACCGCGAATCCTCGCGTTCGGCCATCGCGAAACGCGAGGGTCATGACCACCAGGGTCAACGGGTGTTCGACCGCGGTGTTCGACCGCGCGTGGATAATTTTGACCACCGGGGTCAGAGGGTTTATGAAAGTTCCGCGCTGGCTGTACTGTACACGTGTATTACTAACAACGCCTCGACACAGTGTAATAACCTACGTTTAATATGTAAATGAAAATTAAACATATGAGAGGGATAGCCATCAAGAAGCATAGCCTGCACAGGGAAAAGCAGTCTCGGCATTATGGAAGCTGCTTAACATCGATACCTTTTAGATTGTCTGAACACTTATATCAAAGCACCAGTCTTCTTCTTTCTAGGTGTTTAAATTCAATTTCAACAACTTCAATGGCATTTGAATGGATTTCTGTTAATTATGTGCAAGATTAATTCACCAATCGACCATCTACATAATAAAATAAGGATCTTATACTATATAAATTGAACTTCAATTTATATATTATTGAAGACATGTTCAATGTACACATGTTGCAGACAATGCAACGGGTCAAGTTTGCGGGCACCGTGATAAAATGGCCCGTACAACAAACAAACACAGAACGACAAGAAACACACGAAACAAGACGTAACGAACGTTTAACATAAATGTGTTTTTGATTTTTAAATGCTTTATTTGAAACTATTTATTTAAAGATCTACACACATGGTTTCTGTTTTCAATACATGTGATATACATCATAAGAATAGAATTAAGGTCTACACGAGGACATACACTGTGGCAGGCAAAGACAGTTATCGGCAATCTAATTACATTTCAACTGTCGTTACGTGTCACAGCGGCAGGTGTTGCTGTGTTAGTAGAAATGACCGCGGACGTTGATTGATGTTCTTTTCAAACTTTCAACAAAAGATACCGAATATAATTTGAAACGGTAAACATCCATGCAGAAATAGTTGTTGTCCAAGACAACACTATAATAATGTTAAATACTGCATCGTGATGTAAGATCTAAGAGCTTCGAAAACTCAATATTAAAGCATGTTGGTAACAACGAAAAAGTTAATATCCTAATATTTGTTTTAAGGTCGCAATTGAATTACTATTTTTTGGTTTAACAAGGTTTTACGCAGTTTACAGCACCTATGATGTCATATTTCGAAGATCAATGAACATACTCAACACATTTACAACATTCCTGGCCGATTTCAAAAGTACACCCAATATGTAAACTGATGCCAATAACTGACACAGAAAAACATGCATCGAGCTAGCTATCGTTACATCACATGATAATTGTCATTAATCCGTTAATGATTTTTCCGCTGCGGCTGATCACATTAAGGCAGAAACGATGTGCTTGCTCGTCTTTATATAATCAAACAATGCTCTTCGGCCGTCAATCGTTATTGAAAAGTATCTCATGTCACGGCAATCAATTGCAATGTTAATATCAAATAATTATATGATCCGATGACAGGCTTTTAATGTTTCTAAAACATTCTACATGTACATAGGTTTCAAAGAGGTGATAAACCTTAGGAAGGGACATCTTGTTGCACAGTATACCTTTAATTTATTAGAATAAACCACGGTCATAGTGAAGAAAAGCATATCTCTATGAATGAACAGTACATAAAACAATATTTCTTTTCATATTACAGTACTTGCATTACATTATCTACAAAGTAAATGTATGCGAACAAAGTATGTATTACGAAATTTGAAACATATTCAACATACAAACATTGTATGTATTTACGTTTGTTTAGAGTTTACTTTCTACCATAGTCGAAGTATTTTATCTTGAAATATCATTTTTATCAATAGACTCGTACACTTTACGCAAGTATGAGAGGCACATCGGTACAGTTTCTTCCAAACACGAAGTCGAAACATTTTTGAAACAGTTTATGTGTTTTACCTAAAATGAATTTCTTCTCTGAAGCTGCAGAAATCTGAAGTTAAAAAAATAACAAAAAGAAACGTGTGGACTTGCACCCCCCTGATTTGTTATTATTTATTATCGGCCAATAATGCTGAGTAGACTTGACCTGAACATTACACGCTATCCGTCTACAAATCAAACACTTCCATCTATGCCTCGTGCACACCAATTTAATTATTGAGCACCAGACCTTGGATAATGTAAATATGAAATAAACTTTTCTTGTCTAGTCATCTCTATTTCGATATTAATGAATTTAAAATTAATATTCCATTTCTTTGTCTTTGCTCTTCGACTTCTTTTTACTTATTGGTTGATGCTCCTTGCGTTATTTGTAAATTTTATAAGATCCATCAGATTGTCTGAAAGAAGAAAAGGTAAAAAACTTTAATGTTTACTGTATTTCTTTTTCGCTAAGATATCTTATTTCAAATTCAATGTTCATACATAAAATTCTGAGCAAACAACAGTGAACGTTTAGTACAAATCTTTATTTGAACTTAACTATAGTTTGAAGATACCCTAAATAATAGTTTTGCGTTTCTTTTTATCCAAACCTGCATGTAGATGTAAGAGGAATTATTTCAACATATAGTTTACTGTCTTAGACTAAATATATAGTAACATTTAAAAAATATCTTACAATCAGATTATTAGTTTTATTTTTAGTGGTATAAACGGCTTGTATAACTAACTGTATATTTTAACGAAGAACATCTGTTTATATGTCAAAATTAATATACATACCTGGATAAAAACATTAAAATAACGAACTATCAACGATTCAAAACTTGACGGAATATGTCTGCGGTAAGACAATATCCAAGAAAAGAAAAACCACAAAAGCATCATCAACCTTAGGTTGCTATCAGTTTGATGAATTACCCGTGTCGTGCAATCCTACTGTGGTTTCTCTATCGATGCACATTTGGACACATATGAGAAAACGTTCTAACCATCAACGATTATTAAGGTAAAATGAATTCGATTCATGCACGACTTCATACAGAAATGCAATTTCAAATCCCTGCACGACGAACTAATTTCGTTCCTGTGGCAGAACACTTTTTACTAGCAACAATGCACAGATTCTGTAAAATGATTGGATTTAATTGGCCTTGAAAATACGCTGTCTCAATTTCTTATGGTTGGTGTCTGAGATGTTTTAACACGTATCTAGGAATATTAATTGACTGTATACTATTGTACGTTGAAAATGATCACTTTTCACGGAATGTATGACACGCTTTCCACTAAAATACAACAACAACGTGGCCAATATGAGAAAGAACCGGCAAATATGGAAAAACTAAGCCAATATGAGATTCAGCCAATCAGATGCGAGAATTAGGTCGGCCGTATATGAGATTCGGTTAAGCTATTTATTTCAGTCGCCATTTTGAAATTGAATATTTTCATCAAAACATTTTCATCTTTGCGGGGCTCCACGAATATGTAGCACACTTTTGGAAAGAAAGTGACAGTCAATTAATAAAATTGTCATTAATTAACTGTATTCATATTAGCCTTGGTATTAGGCTTCAGCCTGCGGCCTCAGCCCAATATGACTGTCCTCAGCCCAATACCAAGGCCAATATGAATACAGTTAATTAATAACATTATAATATAATGGCGGTCAGTAACCATATTGTGGGAAGCCTATTGGACATTACTGTACTGAGTGCACATAGTCATGTTAGTAACTGATAACTGCCCCACGGTAGACATAGGTAGGGGTGGATGAACATCAGAAATCAATTGAAATCAAATAACTACATTGATGTTAGGCCGGTGTGTGTCGAATTTCGATTTGTTTGATAACAGTTCAACATGCTAACGATTTGTAAAGTAATACAAACGTCCATTTATATATAACAACTTCTCATTTACATAAAGGTTAATTACAAACAATCTTAAATTGAATAACCGAACGGCCGAGATATTTAAATTAAAGATTTTTCTTATTAACTATAAACATGAACTTTTACCCCAGCGGTCGTTCAATGGTTTAGCGTTTGCCCCCGTTAGCAAGAGGTCGTTGGTTTGATCTCATACCGCATCATATCAAAGACATTATCAAAATGGTACCAGACGCTTTCTTGCTTAGCGCTCATCATATAAGGATAGGTCTGACTTCTCTTTTCTCTTAAACCTTTCAAATATGTGAGGGATTCTATCTACAATGAGTGTTCAGGAGTGATTAATATCTGTTGAAATAACTAAATTCGCAATCGGCCTTAAAAACATCAACCTTTGATTTACAACTGAAATACTGTTATTACATACATATTTAAAACAATAGATAAAAGAATATGATGCATGCTATACCAAATATTTTGCTGTCGTAACGAATCATAAACGACTTCGCAAATGTGCAGTCAGTCTCGACAATGAGATGTTTGGCACCTTTGTAATGTCTTTTTGGATGAAACGCCATGTTAATCGGCATTGCCTAAGTGCATCAGCATTGTTTATGGGCTTGGTGAAGATATGGCGTGGCGTCGATAAGTTAGTTTTTATACTGGTAAGTAATTTACTAATGGGTTATTACAGAAGATAAGGGTGTATTTACATCACATGTTAACATGGCGTATATCAAGTATTTAAAGGCCTAAATCGCTTACACAGATATGAACGTCCATAAATACTTTAATGAAGACGTAAAAGCGTCGGTAGGCATTAAGAAGTAATGATTTAAAATGCGATCATGCGACCTTTCGAAACCTCAACACTTTATCTAGCGTACCTAAATGCAGTCTAGCATCCAAAACGCAGTTTGAACATTTATATAAATTTTATAAATATTTAGCTAAAAGGGACAACACCTTAACTCATAGTCTAAATCACACCAAGAAGGAACTTATTAAACCGTACATAAATATATACATTGAGCTTGCCTTAAAATGTCGGATCGTATTAGTCAATTCCTCTCATAGAGCTGACACCAATCGCAAATGTACAATACATTAATCACAATAAATCTACATATTTATTAAGTAATGGCAACATTTGCATACATATTTACCTGATATGACTGACCCCCTCCCAATAAGGCTCGTGTCTTGACAAGGCAGTGTAAGTTAACCGGATACGTTTCTATGAAATCAGCAAAAGTTCTATCACTCAAGAATACCAGTTAAATAAGTACTTGATCGTTAAATAGATTCGTTTTCTACACTGTTTGCAACCATTACGCGTAATAAAGAGTAGTAATAAAAACTTTACAGCATGACTTTAGATTGCACTATGCTATTCAATTATTTGACACAATTTCATATAAACTATACATTACATCCAAATGTATGACATGTGCTTTTAAATGTTTGATAAAAAGCTTACTTTAATACATCTTAGAACAGCAATGAGACTGCTACTCCATTTATATTTAACTTGCATGAGGGAAATAGCAGCATCGTTGTTTGTGTTGACCTAATTCAACTGTTACAATATACATTGAAGAGATGTCGACTGAAATATTACTGCAGACCAAGTTGACAAGTAAGGTTTCCATTACAAACTCGCAGGAATAAAAAGACAACCGGCTCTATAACAAACACGTTATACAAAAGCATTACACAAACACAACATAAATAAGCATGTTTTTTTTGCGACGTTTTTGGATCTTTTAATAAAAGTCCTCTATACCTTATTATGTTATCGCCTTGGTTCTTTCAATGGTGATCATTTGGGGTTTATACAAATTAAACGTTGCAACAGATCACACTAATTCTGGGGTAAATAATAATTGTTTTCACAAATCTGAATATATAAAGCGCCATGCAATCATCAAATAGTCCAGACATTTTCAGACCTTTAGACCAGTATCCATCAGTAACATGCGTAGAATGCCTGGTTCACGGTGCATTTATAACGAGCAATCTCCATGTTTATGAAGTTAGAGGAGATTTCTACACATTTATGTTCAGCTTGATTAGACAATAGATGATTTCTGTCAGAATAGATTATATACGGAATAAAACTATCATCGAAAATATAATTGTGGTTTTGCATTTTATGTACAGACGGAGTGGCGAGTTACACAATGCCATGGGGAGTGTCTGATAACTAGTTTTTATTATTGTGTGATAGTTGTATGATAGCTAGTCTTTATTATTGTGTGATAGGTATCTGATAGCTAGTTTTAGTTTTTGTGTGATAGTGATTGTTCAAACATTACTCCAGACAGGTATGTCTTAGTTTACATGTATATGTAAATAACTATAAACATGAAATTAACATTCAGCAAGCAACTTACTGTTTATAACATGTACCATTCTAAATACATATGATCTCGTTTCCAAATGATAACCATAGTGTGACATTTTATAATTATATTGCAAAGAAATAAAAGGATTAAACCTCGAACATTCCATCATAACCTCATATCCAAACACCTGTTCTTATGCTATATGTTGACAATTACGAATTGTAGACTTCTTATTCTTATTAAACTAACAACAAATTTGCGAACATTGTACCACTTGATTAATTACTAAGTTACCAGTAGACTTTGAGCTTTCCAACGCGACGGCAGGAAATCAGCAGATTTCAAGGTGACCTGGGTAGATTATTAAAATTAATCTTAATTCGTATACATTCGTCTTCATAACGTTAATAAATCATGATCAAATTAGATTTGAACACTGAAACATAAATAATGCAAGATTTGGCCATGTATATTTATGTTTATTTCTTTTTCCAGTTTAAATATGCCTTACGATAAAGACGAAAACAATACAATCATTTCGCGTAACTTTATACTTGCACAATGATATTGGCCATAACACATGATCTTATTTACACAAGCGGTAATCAATTTCGCCTGATTGGAGCTGGTTCGGATGCAACAGTAGACGTCCCAAGGGAAGAAAGGCAATACATGAGCCGGTGTTACTTCTCTAAATGAAAACTGGTACACACACTTTACCCTAACCAAACATGTTCCATTGATGAAAACTTGATAAAATAAAAAAGTGTTTATAAAGATAACACGTATTAGTTAATGAAAAAAGCTTTTACATAAAATTTAGCACACTAGACATGATTTTAACCAATGACTAATGTATACGCTATAAAGTAATAAAAATGCAAATAAATCAGGTCCGCCAATAAATATATACTAAATATGTTAAGGACAATAAACTGTGATGTAAATTAAATCGTTGGTTATTAAGGTTTTACATACTTCGATGATGTACGGATAAGTGTCGACGTTTTGTGTTACTAGTTTCTTAAATTTTCTATTACGAGAATAAAACTTGTGCAAGTTTCTATTAAATAAGAAAAGTACGTATACACATTTATTGATTCCAATGTTTACATTGCACAACACTTGTATCCGTACAGTTGGGTTTCGTGATTAATTGGCTAGTCATCAGAGCGCCGAGACAGACATGGTATACAGAGAGCCAATGTGTGTATTTAGAAACTGTTGGGAAATATATCAATAGGGAAGATGAATTACATCCATGCTAGATTGTATTCCACCAAGGCAATGGTCAATATCTTTTATTTATGGCTCACTGAGCAGAGCATATTTGCTTGAAAGTAGATGGGTTAAATATTTAAAATACATAATATATGTCAGCAAACAATTTCAGCACTTTAGTATTTACAATAAAACGTTTTATGCGTATGCCACTGACTTTCTGCAAATTAACAACATAAATAGGACAGTAAATGGTTAAAAGCAAATGCAAATATAAATAATTACACTTAACATTTGTTTAAGACTTAAAATCCAATGCTGCACACTTAATACTTTTATTGATTTGTCAAAGACAGCATACATGTACACCTAAATGCATAACGTTCAGTAAAAATGTATGATACATGTATAAAGAACGCTTGTTATTGTTTTGCCGATCAAAGTGTTGTAAGATTAACGTTATATTTTAACCAACAACAAAACCTCAACAAGCCAATGCATCAGCGTTTGAATTTTAACAGATAATGAAGTGCTCTAACAGAAAGATATAATCATTATTGCCTAAGAACAGGTGGTACGGTAATGAGCTCTTGTAAACAAACGCACGAGCGATGAAAAGGTTAACACAGACTAAGCAAATGTTGTTAACCCTGTTATCCGCGTTGTTTTCGTACTGTTCATTTTCGACGAGTTATTTCAAAATTATGTTTTGCTCGTATTTGTTAACGATTTTCTGTCTCATTAGTCCGTTCTTGGTACATCGCAACTGACAGTATAATTTACACGCATTTAAAATAAAATTCGTAACATAAAAATGATGATATATCATTAATCAAATTTTAATTTTGAAGCACATCAATGCTGCAAGTTGAATCGTATTCCAACACGAACACACCAATCGCAAGACAACAATGTTGGGCTTTTTGTCAAAGATCTGCTATGTTTACATCGGAATGTAGAAAATACATTCCTGATTTTGACAGTCGCTATACACTCTTGTTTGTTTTTACCAAACAAAAATAATTATACACACAATGTGGCGTAATCTGCAGCCCACAAATGAGTTTTAAAGCACATAATTTTAAATGGCAAAGCACACTGACATTATATGCCAATGAAAAAGCAGGAACTAGAAACATGTGTAGAAACAAGCGAGTCGTTTGATACTTATAGTTATAGTGTATGCATAGGGCAGTAGCATACTTGATCATTACCATTCAAAACATAGGAGTGCATTGACTTACCATCATTCAGCAGAGTATATATAATTTTGTCCCTTCCATTTATATCCACGTGGTTACATTGCTTAACCTAGT
>Ga0224511_10004421_pt1 | contig 10619 bp, 5 predicted proteins | sample SF_May12_sed_USG_2_FD_169988 | JGI IMG/M metagenome (GOLD analysis project Ga0224511, IMG submission 169988) | Sediment microbial communities from San Francisco Bay, California, United States - SF_May12_sed_USGS_8_1 | ecosystem: Environmental > Aquatic > Marine > Sediment | place: USA... | reverse complement strand
TGAAATATCATAAAAGGCGTTCGATAACCCTGGTCTATCAAGTTTGTAAAGCCCATTACGCACGCATATATCTGAAGTTAATACGGGGTGTTTGAAGTTGCTCATGTTTATTACTCCATTCGAATCCAACGTTTTGTTTTTTATGTTACAGTTTGCCCAACGTTCAGGATAGACTCGTACTATAGGAGAAAGGTTAGTGGTGATTACAGCTCCCAATATCGATCCAATGTGCCGGACAGGTTGTACTGCTTTGCGGAGTGTCTGGAAAGAAACTGCACGATGTTTACGTTCGATACGGACCCTGGCGACTCTAATTATAATTGCAAGCTGTACATTCAGACTTATCAAATCACACAGACAGACAGTGATGACGACACAACACTTTATGTATTGGATTGCACAATAACAGGTACTGTTTAAAACTGCATGAATTTCATTTTGAACAGAAACTTTGTTTTTCAAAGTTAACAACGAGAACATGTATGTATGATCTTGTGATTTAAAAAAGTGCAAACACATGATAGTCCTAGAAAATTCGAAAATGATTTAATAGAAACAATAGAAAGAGGGTCATATTAAAAACATTATGCCGACAAATTGCGGTTTTTATTAAGTATTTGATACATAATAAGGCTTCAAAAATGGACCATAATATCAAAACCAATGGTACTATAGTTAGATCTCTGTTCATAATGAAAGCAAGGGAGTTTACAAATGTAAAATGTACTATTCCTTGCTCAAACAAGTATTTCCCAATTTACAAGGATATTTGTAGGTATGTTCCGTATGAATCAAAATTAAAACCATATATTAAAAGGGCGCGTAAACTACAGTAAGGAATCTGACGAACTCATCAATTATTATTTGCAACTGCCTGCTCAGGAGAATTATGTCTTTTTGGTAAAGACAAAATGTTAACGACACAGAAGACACTTAGCGATAAAGAATTACAAAAAGAAAGACAATACGCTATGACACTTGTTTTTTTAACAAATGAGTAAAACACGAACACAGAAGCAGCCATATATCCTTGAATGAGATGAGATTTGAACACGGGACCTCTGGCACCGCAGCTCTCAACCACCGACATAAGACATTGTTGAAAATGGTCAAGTTATTTAACTGATTCAACGTAAAACATTTACACACAAATAAACAAAACTCATATTGGCGGGTCACACTTTCTTTTTAAAAAATGTCTTTGTTTTTGCTATTAATGTTACATGCATGTATTATATCGGATCATATTTATTTGTTTCTCATATTTACGGCCGTATGCTTCACTGCAAATGCCATGGTCACAAATAAAACAGACATCGTACGATTTCCGCGATTTGCATATTTCCGTCGAATTTGTTAATCGCCCGAGTACCGGACGATTTTAGAGAATTTTCTCTTGCCTGGTCACATATCGTACAGTCGCCGGCCGACGTCTGAATATGATAACATTGGCCGATGCCCGGCGTTGTTAGAGATAAGCCGGACACCGTACGGTGCCCGGCCGTTTTTACACGGATGAAACAAATGTTCACGTGCAATGATGTATACATTAATGTCAAAATTCGCCATCATTCCTCCAAAGAAACTGGTTGTTTAAATAAGAAAGACTGAGGCTGACTCTGACAGTGATGAAGGTGGAAATCACTTGCTCAAGACTGCAAACATTTTAATTGCACTTGTTCGTTGCATGTTATCCTTAGCTGCTCAAGCGAAAAAACTATAATTTTATTGTATTTATGTTCTGTGTCTTCAGAAGTGAAATATCTATGTAGATGCAATATGTACTTTTGCAAATACACGTCGCTGCTCGCTGGTGGCAGTTCGACTAATAAAACATCGGCATCAGGCATCGTTCGGGGCCCGGACTGGCATCGGCCGATTTGTTAAGATATTTTCGAAAGTTCCTGTCGCTTTTCAGACGGGCACTGTACTACATCCGAACGGTCGCCGGTGAGATCGTACGATTTACGTTTTAAACAGGAAATCGTCCAGTGCCCGTCCGATGTGTGCAAACGACGGCCGGGCGCCGTCCGGGCACCGAACGGTGACCGTCCGATGCCCTTTTACTCTTAATGACCCTACAAAACGCCGTACGGGCGCCGTGAAATTTTAAGTGGTACCTAAACTTCACAGGTCACCGTACGATGTCTAAAAACGACCACACATCGTACGATTCTTCCTGCCGCCGGCTGGGCGCCGTAGAATCGTTCGATATTTTTGTGAAATAGACGACGTACTGTGCCCTTAGATGATTTGTGACCATAACATTACGTATGGTAAAAACAAGAGTCTAAAGTTGTAAACACACTTATTCGCAATACAAATGTATATACGCATAACATTTCTAATAAAAAATTTATTTCAAACTTATTTAACCATAACTTTGTGTCTGTGCATTTTGTTTAATAAAGCAATAGCAAATATACTTTAGGTTGCTACGGGGATGTCAGTGGATTCGGGTACACGGTAACAACAAGCGATATTGCAGTTGGTGAAAGCGCCAATTACACGTGCTGGCCTGGTTACACCCATGTGGCGGGAAACTTGAACAGGACGTGTCTCGATACGCTTGTTTTGAGTGGACAGCGCCCAACCTGCGAACTTACTTGCCAGTCGCCAGTTCGTCAGAAATGTGTTCAGTGTAGATCTGAAAGAGAGTCATCAAAGGTTTGTGACTTCACCTCCTCAACGGGCAGCGTGGGATGTCTCGATAATCTGCAACCTCAACTTGGTGTGGTATCTGTTGCTATGTCTAGTTCGACTTGCTACAAATACACATGCACTGATATTTTTGATGACGAGTCAGGCTGGACTGAACGACAAGCAGACTGGACGGCCCGATACACCTGTGCCGCAGGTACTTAGTGCTGAGACGTTTATATTGTCCAAATGACGCGTTTGTAAATGTGTCTAAATTGAAACAGTTTGAATGCCTGTAAAACAATGTGCCCCTTTTAACTTCAATAACGCGTGCAAATTACAGTTGGTAGATAGTTTAGGTGATTCCACGAATGACTCATTTAACACTTTAAGTATGTTTCACAGCTTGTTAAAAGCTCATATCCCACCAATGGTGTATTTTTATCCCCCCAACAAAAACATAAAAATAAACAGCAGTATTTTACTGATAATCATTATCAATAGAATACGTCTTTGAATTCACTGAAATCCTCTGGTCGTCGGTTAAAAAGTCCTTTGGGCCTGGCAATATTTCCCGGGATATAATAAATATAACGGAATTCCCTTTGCCGCGCAACTTGCTTAAATCAAAGTATCGCCGCACGTGTATGGGTCATTCTTATTTTAGAACAATGTTTAAAAACAAAGTGTTGGAACGGTTTAAATGTTTTGCATGAAATAAGCTATTGCAATTTTATACTGACAATTCTTTGAGTGATAGTATTTTGATATACGTGTTATAAATTTTATCCTTTGATGACATTTTATTTTAAAATGTTAACATGTGTGGGAGCTTTAACACGGGTTGTTCCGATATTGCGTACAAATTTGTCAGCAGCTACTCCCAATGTGTCTCCTGTCGGCGAGACCTTTAAATGTAGACGTTACACCTACAACAAAAGTGGATGCTGTATTTATTCACCTATAATATAATAGTAATTCACAGTGTTTAGATACGATAGATCAAACAAAATATATTTAAAGAAAAGTACGTTGTTAAAATTATTAATCATATTGTAAATTTGAATCATTCTAAACAATTTCTGAATATGGTTTCATAAAACACAATAAGGTAGGACATTGCACTGAATTGTTTGTATAGCATGTATGACATATATTCATTTTAAAATAGTAAAAAAATACTGATTAATACCGATTTGGAATATATAACAAGCTGTTTTAATCAGTTTAACTGTGCCTTGATTGATTTTATTTCAACATACAAAGAAAAGGTAAAGCTTGCTTATGTTGTAAGTTTATATCATACTTAGAGAAAGATTTTTGACTTGACTTTTTCAACGGGCATTGTGAGTGTAAAGACAACCAGTGTTTCCTTTTTTACCCTGCATTGAAACATTACAAAATATGTAAATTAATTCTTTACATAAACAATATAATAGCGAGCCTAGCAAGCGACAAAACACCCACAACTAATAATATTGAACCTTATATTTACGTTAGAAAATGATAAATTCAGCCAACGACAAATGTACTAAATACCGGTGGATTTTAGCTCAAATCAAACACTTGTGTTACCGTACACCTTTTATTGTCGAACAGATATACAGTACTGTGTGTGTAATTTACCCGGCGCTTGTCTTAGTTGTTGGTTTGTAAGTTATATATTTAAACACTCAACACTCAACTCTGAAGAAGCTTTTTATGTACTGGACATACTTGTTGGTTATTGCATTGTGTGCAGGTTATCTCTAGTTTATAATTGCAATTGTAGACAAAAGCAAATATATAGCCTTTGGGGCATTAAAATGGTCGGCGTCCGTTAGGAGATGAGAGTGCCATGGGGCTCCCGCTAATTATACTAAGATAATTGGACCAGTTTGGTACTTAATAATTATTGTACTGTTTGTCTCTAGGTTGCCCTGTTTTTAGACTTGGCAAGTACTCTGAGAAACGGTTTACACAGACAGCAGATATTACTTTCAACGCCTGGGACACGTCTGAATGCTTAATCACTTGCTTCGACATCGATTCCTGTAAAGTCGCAGTGTACGACAACAATGATGACCAATGTCAATTATACACAACACGAGAAGAATCAGAACTTCAAAAGACCGAAAGAAGCAGCTCTGACATATATTACAGGACATGTGAAGGTACATGTTATTAAAAAAATACAAACAGGTGAACTTTTAGTCATTAGTTTATGTAGGAGTTAGTTAGTAAGTACCCAGGTTTTAGAACATCTGTGCTATTATTCCAAAACAATAACTATATTTTGTAATATTTACGTTTCAGCTTGTCCATACCTGGAAGAAGGTGAATTATTTACAATATCGTACTCCAATGACCTACCGTCTACTGGGACTACAGCAACATACACCTGCATTGAAGGATACAGACCTCAAAATCCTACCACCGGTCGTACTTGTAATGCATTAATCTGGACCGGTACACCACCAACATGTATTGTTGTAGAATGCAATAGTGCATTAGATGTGCTACACGGTTCGTACAGTGTAAATCAATCACGTTATGTTTTCGGGGACGTCGTACGATATGCTTGTGATGCGGGTTATTATATAGAGGGCGCTGCCGCATTAACATGCAAATCAACCGGAGACTGGAACGCCACGTTACCGACTTGTCAGCCTGTAGTCTGCAATGATATCGTTTCACTTGACCATGCATCTGTACATTATCCTAACGGTACCACGTCGTTTCTAAGTCTGGCGTATGTACAGTGTGAATCAGGGTTCAACATATCTGGGTCGTCTGTTTTGACCTGCAACGAAACCGGCCTATGGGAACCAGAACTTCCGAAATGCAACGCGATAAGTAAACACCAATTTAAATTAAACGTAATACAAAACCTCATATTATGATAAGATTTTATAACTAGAACTTTCCAATCGTCTTTCAAAGTTACACAACACATATAATTTAATGTGACTTATTTAATGTCAGTGATACATCTATGTTTCTTTTACATCAACAAAGAATGTGCAAACCTGACTGCCATTGTCAACGCCGTGATGCAAGTAACAGCCGGTGTAGCGGGCATTTGGTCGTTTGAGACAGCGGTAACGTTCACCTGCGAAGCTGGATATTATTTGTCCCCTAACTTACCAATCATATGTTCAAGTAACGGTTCCTGGAATGACCCACAACGTGTGTGTGAACGGGTCACGTGTATACCTCCAATTACACCGAACAACGGGTCGTACTATCCTGAAAAATCAACTTACAACTATTCAGAAATGGTTGAATTTGTGTGTCAGCTTGGGTTTGATCTTATCGGTCTAAACTCTTCCGAATGTATCGACAAAGACCAGTGGTCAGAAGGTCCACCTTTGTGTCAACTCAAAGACTGTGGCATCCTAACCGATCCACCCAATGGAAAAGTCTGGCATACGGACAGTACAACAGTCGGTGCAACTGCTTATTACAATTGTAGTGAGGGTTCTACACTAAATGGAACAACAAGTCGTACATGCAACGAATCAGGAGTGTGGACATCTGAATCACCAACTTGTGACGTGATTCGTAAGTGTATTATTGATTCTTTATTTAGATAAACACATTTCTGCATGATGAACACTATTTAAAGTTACAACATTGTTTCTTTATAACATACACATGACATTGCTTCTATTGTTCTATTGATCAGAAGTGATCAAAACGTTTTGCGAAAGTTACTATGTAAAGTTACATGCTATTCAGTAAGTTAATACATAATAACGTTTTGTTGTGTGTTACTTTCTTCTTAATCAATCATGGAACGTCGAAACGTCGACATGCATATCAATGCTAGTTTCATGCTAAATTTGCAGTTACTGTATTCAAAGTAGGTCCAAATCGTTTAAAATGTCGATATAAGTTTTTGAGCATTTTTCTGACGCCTAAAATGTTTTAATGAACAGCTTCAATAAAACCGAGGCTGCTATTTCCCCATACATACTTTGCTTTGGGGGGCTTTCCATTTCGTCAGTTTAAAACAATCCAAACACCAATCGACCTAAAAAAAATTACATTGCAATAGCAGATGCTTCCAATCCATTAAAATTTACATTCGTGTATCGCGTGTCAATATGAAAAAAGAAATGTTGATGTGCTATGTTAAATGTGTTATGTTTACATTCTACTTGTGTACAATGATCCGATTATATGTTTGAAACATTTGAAAAAAATGTTTATGATGTACATAATTAGGTTAATGTATGCCAAGATAAGTATCAAGTCGTTGGCTTGAGCTTTAATATTTCGCGCGTGGCCTCGTGCATTGTAACATTATTCTACCTTTCTAAGATTATATATTTGTATTTCCGTAAACATTTTCGTTTGAAGACAGTTTCAATGTAAGCACACATTATTTTTCAGAATGTGTTGTTCTCACTAATATCGACAATGGGTGGTTTAACATGACACCTGGTATTTCCGGAATTTGGTCTTACGGCGCCGTAGCAGAATTCAGTTGTACCAGAGGCTTCGTATTGTCCAACAGCAACCTTAGTGTTGAGAATATTGGACCAATTAATCGACAATGTACTTCATCGGGCGAGTGGACTGGGGTCCACCCATATTGCCATTTTGTTGATTGTGGTCAAACCGTCACAATACCAGAAAATGGAAATGTTACCTATGGAAATGAAACCACGTTTGCCAGTGAAGCTGTTGTTGCTTGTAGCGAAGGTTACATACTGAACGGGTCGGATACACTCACTTGCACCAGTAATGGCACATGGAGTCCTCAACCACCATCTTGCAGTGCTATAAGTATAAATAAGATAATTATACAACATACTATAAAAATAACAATGTGTAATAGTGCAAACTTCTTTCATTAAACATTGTAAGACGACATTTCCGTAGATTTCAAGTACGGGTCGCTATAGTATGTGTCTGCAGAGTGTGTGACATTGATTTTTAAAGGGACTCCATTGAGGTCTGGTCGTGTAACACACTTAAAAAGAATTATTTCGAAAAGCTACAGTGTTTTTGTAACCAACGTATTAAGTATCAACACATATTTTGTGGTACAAGTTTTAAATAAATAGAATACATATAAGGGTACCACAATATAGACTACTATGTCATACACACGTCGACAACACGAAAATAAAAACAGGATTTCGAACATTTTCAGTGGAGTCTCTTTATACGGAAGGATATCCGGGCCTCCAGTTGATGAGATGCTTTGCGCTAAATCGAAATATTTTTATTCGCATTAATAAGATGTATGTGCACATCTCAATAAAATGTACAGGTTTTCAAAAATGGTTTTAAAAGTGTGTTACACGACCAGACGCAAGTGGCGAAAACAAAACATCGATGAAATCTGATATAACTATTTAATTTAAAAAGCGGAATGTTGTGTTGTTCTGTGTTTTAGAATGCAGTGCCCTATCAAATATTGCTAACGGCTTCATGGACGTGTCTGAAGGAGTAGATGGAAATTTCACCTACAATTCAGAAGCTACATTTTCGTGCAAGAAAGGATTTTCACTCTCGCACACAGATACGCGGACGTGTTCCGAGCAGGGCCAATGGACCCACCATCAACCAGTTTGCGTAACAAGTAAATATTTATGTGAAAACGTATTATAACTAGGGCGTTCTACCTAGCGAATATCGATAAAAAGTGTTTTTAATATATTAAGAGAAAGGACCTGCATACTTATAAACACAAATTACATGTAGGACTTTTTTGCGTAACAAACTTTAATGTGTATATTTACTTGGTTTCAAGGTGCGATTGCCACGACTCCAGCCCCAGCAAAGTTGTACATTATGCCGTGTATCTGCTACCACAACAGGACCTTCACCAACATGACTCAAGACCAGATCATTGCCTATCTCATAGCGGAGACAGCCATCCAGGCGAACCAGACTTCACAGAACCTGTACAAGCTAAAGAGTCGCTCCGATCCGAGGGCGTCATCTCTCGTTATCGGTATGGTTGGCACGGGAATCATCTCGGGTATTTTTGGTGTTGTGTTCCTGACAGACATTCCAGCCCTTGTCAGGCACTTCTATGCTGCTATCACCAGACGACACGAACTATTATATAGACGTTAACTTACATATATGTTAATGGACACGTATGTATTTTCTTAGTAGCAACATACTAGTGCTTGCCTAATTATCAATTAGAGATCAAATGTTGTTTAACAAGACTTTTTTCCATCATACTTGTAACGTTTCAATCAAAGTCATTGCCATTTTAAAGATCGCACCGTGCAACACAATTTCTTTGTGATTGTAAGTCCACTCCTTTTGTACAGAAACGGTGCCTAACATACACAAATTTGTCTCTATTTGACATTTTTGTCTTAACAAACTTGAACGTAGAGATGACTTAACGATGAAAGTATCGTTAAATTTGTAGTGTAGAAACCATGGTAGGTTTGTTTTTGCACGCAATATTATAAGTTTTATATAAGTGAAAAAAACAAACATAGTTTATTCACACGCGGAGTACAATTGTTTAGTACATTTTTTATTGAAAACAAACGTTTTTGTTATATGTAATGTTGTACAATGTATAGACTGGCAAAAGTTCAAATGAATGATCAAGGAATGTTGATTAGGCAAACAAGTTGTTTGTTTCCACTAACCACTAACAAAATAGATACGGTACGTCGGTAAAACTTATTTTTCATTTATCTTTTAGCCACTTTTATTATAAATGTGAGAACACTGCATCAAAGGTTCATACTTTGCGAAATATGACAACACATAAATGTAAACTTGAAATAAGTAGGTTAGAGCGTGAAACACACCTTTATCGTACTGGAATCATAGTTTAGTCTAAATTCGTCGACGAACACCAAAAACAGAAGAAAGTTTAGGGTCGGCACAAAAAAGGGTCGGTCGGTTTAGTGGAAACAAACAACTGTTTTTACGCCGTATATGTAATAACACAGATACGAGGTGATTTAAATCATTGTCATTTCTGTTTTTTCTCTAATAAATGTTAAGTACGTGCGTGGTGTGTTGCAGCGGAAACTGGTTTAAACTCCTAATGATCATCATAGGCCTTACAAAGGCAGTAATTCAGCATTTGTTGGGGGGGTGTCATTAGGCCAAAAAATATGTTTGGTTCCGGTGACATGCTTTAGGTCGGCAGGTCGGTTTGTTTTCTTTTTTACTGATGCTGGGTGAACGGTGTTATCTGTATAGTTTAATGTCGTGTGTGTTTAATGTGTAACAAGATGTTGTTTGTATTCTTGCTAGAATTAGCCATGCATGATTATAGTCTCCTGTGTATGTAACGCTATCTAAGCTTTTTATGTAAGTTTGGCTTTTTAGTCGCCCGTAAATTGATTCTTCATGTAAGTGTTATATATTCAAAATATCCCTGTCTATAAACGAGACTATGACTAGTACAATATTCAAATGCGGCAATATCATAGGTAGTAGGAACATCATAAAGTTGACTTAATATCAGCGGGAAAGATGATATATGAAGAATTCGTTAAGACGGCAAGAAGTCGTACAGTGTATTCATTTAAAGACAGGGAATTCGAGGTTTGGGTTGGATCCTTGCCACAAAATATAGTGGGTATTCGTAATAATTCAGAAAAAAACATTGCTACTGTTTTCATCTGAAACTCATACTGTGCGACTTCAGTCTCTAACTCAAATGGTTCTTGGTTTATCTGTTCATAATATAATAGCCAACAGTTCTGAAATAAACCAGCATTCCATCGCAAACATCTGCTTACAAAAAAAACACAAAAACAATTGAATCTCCAATTTTTCAAAATCAAATAATTGACACATTTTTTATGTCCAAATTTATTTTTCCTCAATCAAGACAACATATCAAAGTTCAAAAACTGAATTTTAAATTATGAAGTTTGGTTTTGTTTTAGAATGTTAAAATTAATGCTTCAAAACAATGTTCTAAGAATTTTTCTTGCTTACCGGGTAAAAAATCGGACCAAACTTGTTCATACTCAAATGAAAAAAAAGTTTTA
>Ga0224511_10004420_pt1 | contig 10620 bp, 3 predicted proteins | sample SF_May12_sed_USG_2_FD_169988 | JGI IMG/M metagenome (GOLD analysis project Ga0224511, IMG submission 169988) | Sediment microbial communities from San Francisco Bay, California, United States - SF_May12_sed_USGS_8_1 | ecosystem: Environmental > Aquatic > Marine > Sediment | place: USA... | reverse complement strand
CGAAACGTTGTGTACATTTAATGTCAGCAAAAGCGACTGTTTACAGTTGCAGTTTTTACACTGCACACGTTAACGTTATTAACATTTAAAAGCCAACTCATACGCTCGACAGCTAACAATATACGATGGAAGTGTTTTGTAATTATAATTGTGCTTAGACGGTGGTGGCATATTGACTCCCTTGAAACTATCTGCAGTGTCAAAATATATTTTATACACAATAATAAACTAATACAGAGAAAGGGGGGCTGTATATAAGCTTTATTTATTGAATAAAATGCAATAATGACAAAAAGGGCATTTTTATCTTCAATTAACGCCTTCAGACTTACTATATTAATTTTCCAAAGAACTCACACGAGGTCAACAGTGTTTAGTATGAAAATGTTTGCAAAATATTTGAATAACTAAATCGTTTAGTTATAACACAATCCTTTCAGATGCGTTCACTTTTTGGTGATCATTAATTATTTAAATTGTTTATGGAATTCTGAAATCATAAAACAACACAGATACATAATATGTATTTGCATGTAAATGAATTTAATTTTATGCATTTGTTTCTTACAGATACTAGGTCTGTATCTTAATTCCCATATAATCGGTCACAAATCGTGCATCATATCAGTTATACTAAATTTATTAGCATTGCAAAATTTTGTGACAAATAATCTGTTTATAGACAAAAAATAAAAACACAAAAACATCAAAACAAAGAAATCAAACATAAAAACCCTTGCCGGAGCCGGGAACCACTGCACCACCGAGACAAATTAGAGCATGAGAGTATCTATTGTATTCAAGCTAGCTATTTAAATGATTCGACGCAATGGGTCGAAAAGTAAATAAACAAAGCCGAATTTGCGGGCCACACATTTGAAACAAATTCATTGTTTCTGTAATATTTTTACATGCATGAATAACTATATTTGGCAGTTTCTCATATCTGCGGGAGTAGGTTTCACTGCTTAAATATGGTTAAAATGTAACATGTAAACAATTCTGACCTAAAAGATACATCCATAGTATCGTTAACTGATAGCATTGGAACGCAGCATAATGCGGCAACATGGGATTTACTCCCATTTAGCATGGCTAAGTAAACACTTTCTACTGTCAATATCAATTGAATAGATGTTCAAAGAACAAAATGTTGCAAACAATGTACATGCACATACGGTCAAGTGTAAAGGCCTCATGACAAAATAGCCTACAAAAAACAACAGCTTAGCACAGCACGAAACAAACAAATAAACAAGATGTTACATACAGTGTACATTTATAATTAACTGTTTAGGCGGTATATCTTGAACAGGACGTTAACAGCAGTATTGTTTATTTAATAAAAAATGAATATTATATCTTTTTTTATAAAGGCACTGAAAAAAGAGTTCAGTTTTGAAAGTATATCTTTTTAACTGTGTATTGTTATGTAAATTGTTACGGACCTGCGTTTCTGAATATCGTCATGGAACATTATAATATCCTGCTATAATGAAAAAAGACATCAGTTTGGATCTTAGAGTATCTTTTTAACATCAATCACGTGATGTTGTCAAAATATGTGGAACAACGAATGAGGCGTTTTACTTATTATGGCCGTTTTCGTTTTCCTTATGCATCGACCGTATGTAAAACGTTTGGCATTACTGGTGGAGTACCTAATTCTCATTCCCACGTTCGCTTCATACATCAGTAAGAGTATATTTTTTTTTGATATTGTTCGAAAAGAGATCTATGTTACATCAATATTAGTGCAACTTTATCTGGATTCTCGTCAATATATTATATATGTTGGACATTTTGACACTTTGTAGACTTGCAAATGTGTGTTGTTGAAAATACCGCAACAAAACTGTTTACCTATAACAGCATAAATCTTTTTTTCGTATCCATTTTTGTTATCACGATCAAAACACAAAATGATATCTCTATCCTATAATTGTATGGAGAGTTACTTTTGGAGAGAATGATAATCTAACGGTCAATCTATAATTATATATCCTAAAAACTCCTTAAAATTTAAACAAATGCCAAGATTTATGTAACTTGACATAAAGAAGTAAGTTACTTGTAATAGGCAAAAAAGGGGAAGTTCTAAAGAAGCATTTTCTGCTTGGGGAAAAGAGCAGCCTAATTTTATTGAAGTTGTTCATCAATGGTAATAAAAGATGTCACACCACTCTCTAGCGCATAAGCGGGACTATTAATTTCAAATGTAAAGCTATGACACCAGATGACCAGCAAAATACAACTACACAATGATACAGTACGGAGCGACATTTTACAGCCCTGATGTACACAAAAAACAAACACAGTATAATAATATGTAAATGCTCTACTGGCTTTATCCACTAAGGAAGGATGTTAGTTTTTCATGTTCAACACGCTCTTATAGAAAAATGTATATGTTCAGCCGATACTGACATTATTAATACATTTTTTGCCTTCCAACAAAAGATCACATATTGCAAGAGCGCCTGTTTGTTCGCGTTCGGGTTTATTAGACCCATTTATTCAAATAGGCTGCAACCAGTGTTATCAACACATCTGATATCGCTCACAAACATACGAGGATGGCATCAAGTTACACGAACCTAGCCATTATGTTGCTTTTAGTGGCAATAAGTATGTGTTTGCCATTTATACATTAATTCTGATTCTTTTTCGATAAAATAATTATGCAAACACTATTACATAGTATATACATTTATCGAGAATGTCGAGTAAGAGACATGTTTGTATGCATTGAACAAGGTAATTGAAATAATAGATCCGGAGTACAAGATGTGATTTGGAGTTATAGGTGAAGGTAATCACCACAAAAGTTATATATACTTTAATACAATTTATTATTTATACACTTACCAGAACGGCGAAAGCGTCGTACGTCTAAAATCTCAAAATGAGTACTTTAAATACGATTGAAAGGAATCCAACGTATGTTTATAAGTGTTTTGCCATCGGTCTATCCGAATACGATCAATACCAGTGGGTTCTTATATTTAGCTACAATAATCTAGAATTCATTCTAGCGTTGGTAGTGGTTGAAAACAAGAATAGCGAACATAACATGTAATTGTGCGATACGTTATATTATCTGTCAAATAAACATGGCACATCTATTATCAGCTGTATTCATTCAAGAAAAAAGAGCTTTCGAAACGAATATTGGTTCTTTGGGAGGCGCGTAATAAAAAAGTATGTGTACTGAAAATAAAATACAATTCATGCGTTGCTTCAACCTGATTAGTGCTACAAAGTTACGCTTTACAGTAACTAAAATGTTCATAGTGTGGTGAAACGAAATAAACCTTTATTAAATTGATTGTATTGAGGTAAATACTACTAATTAAAGAAGCTGAATGTTCACATTTATTTATCTTTTACTAATATACCTATTATATATAAATGGTTCAATGTAATACTTATTAAGTGTATATGTTGCTACGCAGTCTCTACAGTATTCATAAAACATATGCCGTTTATGTAATCGCGCCGCTTGAAAACCAATCACGCATTAGTTTGTTTCATGGGAGATTCATAAGGACACTGAAAGACGTCCGTTTCATGGAAGTGAGACCGATCACCTTGAAATCGTAAAAGGGTGTCAGTAAGGAATTGTATTGTTTGGTAATACATAAATGTAAGCTCGATAACGTTTAATGCTTAAAAAGCTCAGACTGTACCTGTACTTGCGGAAGATTAGTGATTGACCTCCGACTTAATTTATATTTAAACAGCCCTCTGCGGCACGTTTTCTTACAAATACTCTGTACCACGTATAATTTAATGCACAGTACAGATTTAAAGCTGCTGCATTAAATATGTAAATAGCTTTTAAATAAAAAACGTGAAAACATAGTTCAGCTCTGAGTTGACTATTGAAAAGAGGAAGGCGTGCTATTTTTTAAGATATAAAATGGGAAAAGGTAAACCTGCAATTACCATGATTCAATGCGTGCAGCATAACATAATACAGTCAATGTTTTGCAAAAATACGTATCATTACGTTTTGGAACGGGATTTTAGCCAAATGCCTACGAAATATATATATCTTAAGGTGCATAAGATGACATTTTCATTGAAATATCATTATTGGCGCATGGTTACATTTCTCATCTAATATTAGTTCTTCATTTTTAAATCAGTTTTGTTTTGACATTCCTAACGAACAGTCAAAGAGGCCCGTCACTGATTTAATGGTAAGGTCTTTCACATCTTTGAATCCACCTCGACATATAGAGGAATCGAAGAAAATTAAATAACAGCGATGTTCTGATTAATGTAAACCTTTCATGAAAGACACTTATTACAGGAAATGGGTCTAATTACCGTCCACATCGAAGAGTTGCGAGCTTGCCTGAGCCAAGAGCGTTCCCAGCGTTCAATACCATATGTCATGTACGTTGCTTAAAATCGTGAACGGCTTTCACGCTGTGGCTATTGACATAACTACTGGAATACTCACCATTTAGCAATCATAATTAAGAAACATACTTTTTATATCATAATATCGATATGCACAAATGCCCAAAATGTTAATATGCTGATAATCTACGTTGATTAAAAGGCTACACATTTTCTCTGCCATATGGACATTGAAACGAACTGAATTTAGCAATTAAATTACATACCATTTTGAGCTGTAAGCTAATATAAATAGATATGACAATATGACACCGCACATATTTAAAATACACAAAAACACTTCAATACAGATATGTAAGATATGAAAAAATAAAAATTCTGGTATCCGACACAACTGTACAGAAATATCGCAAATTAACAGCTCATCTAAATATCTGTTGGTTCCATATATATTTGTAATGTAAATATGTAATCTACTTTGTCAGAGGAGAGAGGTGTTGACTTGCCCTCCAAATAACGTTTTACACTGTATTGTATCACAGGTCACATGTTTTAAGGGTTAACCGATTGTGAAAATGTGATATGTATCTAAAGATGTCGTTGAGTAACGACCATTCTAGCTCCGAATTCAATCCATGAAGCTTCGAAATGTGGTGTTTGCCTCTGATTTAATGGCACCCAGTACAACTGTCTGATTATCTTTTTAGATGCGTCTGGTAAGTTCTCATAATGTATGTCTAAGGAGGCTATTAAAATGTCGGATATACGATTCCCTATCACATAACCTATAGGCAGATGTCCTGCACTTTGTGTTCCGCAGAAAACATATCTATGTATCGACCCACAAGGTGTTATCCCCCCAGATAATAGACTAAGTGTTTTAAGTAAAACTAAAATTAGTTCAGAGTTTCGTAAAATAAAAACATGCCACTTTCTGTGAGAACGTAGACAATTATATAACGTTTAAATGTTATAACTGAAAGTGAGGAAAAAACGTCGTGAAGCGACGAAGTTAGTGATGTAGCACATATGGTAGAATTTCGATCATGTTTTTTACGACCGTCTAGGAATGTTATTAAGATACACTTTAGCTGATGATCATCCACATATGTTGATGTTATGCACTTTGATATGTCTATAGAGATGTCTAAAACATCTGTATGTGTCTATGTCGAATTCCAAGTTTGTTTATTAGCAATGTCATTTGCAATGTTAAACGTGTAAAGCTGTCACAAATTGTAAACTCTTTTTTACGGCAGGATTATCAAGTATCAATGAATGTTTAGTATTATTGATTTTGTTGATAACACATGCTTACAAGTTGAATTCGTTGAAAAGCACATACCTTCTTTGCACATGCCTTTATATAAAACGAATGTATAAACAGAGGAAAAGAGCAACGCTGAATTCGAATGACGATGATTACTACACATGTCCAACGCTGGTCACACTTACAGCAAACAGTTTGAGAAAAAAGTAAAGCGCATCTTCTTCTTTTCTCTATTCAATTTGTACACAGAATGCGATATATTGTTATCAGTAAATCATGTTTTAACATTTTCAAAGCAATATGAAAACCAATACATCATTGATTCAAACTGTAAATGTGAGCTTATCACGAAACTAATATTTAAGCAAAGCATATTGTTTTAGCGAACAATAAAGACACTTCATAACACATCAAAACCATTATCATTTATTAAATGGTCCGTTCAGCAAAAGAATCATGGCTGTTAAATACATAAAATATTAACACTACAGGCGTGCTGTATTTTTAATTAAGGTATGTTACAGAAAAAATAGCTTTTAACTCATACTATTTTATTTGCATTTCCTAGCATTGTCATATTCATGCTGTATGTTTAATTAAAGTATCTTACAGAAAAATAGCTTGTAACTCATACTATTTAATTTGTATTCCCTAGCGTTAATATTTTCGCGTTTTACGTTAGCCAAATCAACTACATCTAGTTTAAGAATAACATGTTATGCCTTTATTACCGGTACATAATTTTTATGCACGTTCTTTATATGTTTTATCAACATGTGTGTTTTAAATTATTAGTTGTATCGAGTTTATATTTATGTATTAAAAACGTAACAATGTATTACTGACACGCTTTTTCTATTAAATGGTGATAGGCATCTTGTCACAAGAAATTTGCCTACGTCTTTCAGTGTTCTGTTGGATCGCCCGTGAACCCAGTGATTGGTTTTCTAGCGGCGTGTAACCACGAGCGGTTAAATGTTTTATGAATACTGTAGAGACTGCGTAGAAAAATATAGACTTTTAATTACGTAGAACCTATCTTATGGATATGAGTAAATTATGAATATATGTGAACATTCAGCTTCTTTAAATCCTAGTTACAGTCAAGCGTAACTTTGAAGCATCCAATGTGTAGCAAAACATGAATTGCATTTTATTTTTAGCACACTTGCTATTTTATTACGCGCCTCCCAAAGAAATTAATATTTGTGTAGAAAGCAATTCTTTCTTGAATGCACAGAACTGCTTAAAGAATTACCATGTTTATTTGACAGATGATATAACTTATCGCACAATTACATGTTCTGTTCGCTATTCTAGCTTTCAAACATATCAATGCTAGGATGGATGCTAGATTATTTTGACAAAATATTAGAACCCCCTCGTATTGATCCGAATTCGGATAGTTCAAAAACGACAGTGTTATAAACATATATTGGATTCCTTTTAAAACGTATCTGGAATACTCATTATGAGATTTATAAGTACAAGACGTGTGCGCCTTTCTGGTTAGGTTATAATTTTTTTATGTTTTATAAAACTGATGAAAGGGAAAGCCAATAAGAAAAAGACAATATAATAGATATACATAAAACGATTGCGTCTTAAAATGTTGGTGTGTATGATCATTGTGTAGTTTTGCAACTTGGACAAGGTCTGAGACATAATAATACCATTCATAATCTAATTACCACAAATTAGCTGGTCGAAATTGGTGTCATATTCTTTCCAATAATTGGTTTATCTTTTCATCATGAATTCGAAACAAAAAGAAATGGTAAGGAGATTTAGCTATATACTATAGCAATTCGCCAAAACACGAGAACTATCTTTCTTAGAACTCCTTCCAAATTTAAATACCACTTCATAATTGTATCTTACTATAATAATTATTATCTAATATGCGTAGGTCATTACATCACAACTTAAATCTTGTTTTTTAATTTCAGGGAAATTTAAAATACTGATTTCATCAATTACGTACAAAACGAAAACACAGTGTGATTTGGAGAAATAGGTGACGGTAAATCATCATTCACGTTAATAAAATTTAAATATATATGATAAAATACAATATATTTGTGTAAATTAAAATTACACCCATTGCATATTTTGCCAAAACATGAGTTTGACCGCGTTATGAGATACCTAAATATAAAAAAAGTGTTTGTACAAATGCCGTGACATGTTACTGTTTATATGTTTTCATAAGCTCTTTGTTTCAATCGTATGGTTAATTCTATTTATATTCTGATGCATACAACAGTTGGGTCTCTTACTATTTTTTAAGTTCCATTTCAATGCATACCAACAAGTCTATAACTCGTCATTCTCGATAAATATATATACTGTGTAATAGTGTGGACATAATTACTTTATCGAAAAAGAGTCAAAATGAATGTATACAATGACAAAAACAATTACTTTGGCAGAAAAGCAGTCTGTATTGCCACTTACAGCAACGTAATGGTTAGGTTCGTGTCACTTACTGCCATCTTCGTACGTTTGTGAGCGATTCGAGACTTGCTGATGACTCCGTTTGCAACTAAATTTGTCTGATAAAGCCGAAGGTAACAAACTGGCGCTCTTGCAATATTATTTTTTTTGAAAACAAAAACAACACTATTTATGTAGGTCAGTATTGGCTGAAAGTATAAATGTTTCAATAAGCGCGTTTTGAACATGAATAACTTAGATCATTCCCTTGTAGATACAGCCAGTAGAGCATGTATCCATTCAATGTGTATATTTTTTGTGTGTGGCTGCTAAAAATGTCTCATAACTCATCATTATGTAGTTATTTTTTCTAATCTTCTGGGGTCATAGATTGTATGTTCTTTACATTTGAAAGTAGACTCCTGTGCATGCGCAAGTGGGCGTCAGTGGTGTGGCATCTTTCATTACCATTGATGATCAGCTTCAATAACAACTAGGCTGCTTTTCCCTATGCAGGCTAGGCTTCTTTAGGAATTTTTCTTTTTCAGATTATAACAACTTAACTTACTTCATTATGTCAAGTAACATGAATCTTGACATCCGTTTCAACTTAAAGATGATATTCATAGCATATATATTTATAGACTGACCGTAAAATTGTCATTCTCTCAACTTAACTCTCCCTACAAATACATGATGGAATTATTAATTTGTGTTTTAGGGTTGATCGTGATAACAGCTAAGGTACATATGGATAAGGATTTATGCTGAAGTAAATATCATGTTTGTTACGGACTTTTCATCAGTTCACATTTAATAGTCTGCAAAGCAAAGGTATTTTGCCTCGTGTTGTTTGTTAGATTTTGGTCAGTGTCAAAATATCCAACGTATAAATGGAAAAGCATCCAGATACATTTGATCGTGATGTAGCAAGGATCTCTTTCTAAACAATATCAAAGAAATTATAGTCTTACTGGTGTATGAAGCGAAATTAGGAAGGTGATGAAATTAGGTATTCCGATAGTTATGCAAAACGTTTTACATACGTTCGATGTACAAAGAAAAACACGACCATAATAACTAAAATTTCTCATTTGTTGCTCCACATCTTTTGATAACATCATGTAATTGATGTTAAAATGATACTCCAGGATCCAAAATGCTGTCCTTTTTCATTAAAACATGATATCATAATTTTCCATCAAGATATTCAGAAACGGCCGTCCGCTTTTGTGTTATAACAATACTCATCATAACAATACAAAGTTAAAAATATACTTTCAAAACTGAAAAGGTACTTTTATCTGCGTTTAGAAAAAAGTATATATGCATTTTAATGGAATTAACTAAAATACTTCTTTACGTTCTGTTCAAGCTAATTCGTAAGTAACACTTGTGCACTATACATGATTTAACGTTTTCGCCGATGTTGCCGCATTATACCGTTTTACGAAGTTATTAGTAAAAAAACAAAATCGTGAAATTGAATTCATTCACATGCGAATATCGGTGTATTGTTGAGGATTTCACAATTTAATAAACAATTCGAAGAATGAATTAATCATCAGAACGTATACACATCAGAAAAGGTTGTGCTTTTACCTAAACGATTTGGTTATTCAAATGTTTGCAAACATGTTCTTGCAAAACAATAGTGACCTCGTGTGAATACATCAAAAAAAAATGTATGGTAAGTTCGAGGGAGGTATTGAAGGGACTCCACTGAGGTCTAATCGTGTAACACATTTTATTAGAAATTGTTTTTCTAGGTACCAACGTATATAGTGTATCAACATTTATTTTGTGGTACATTAATATGTCCTATATCGATTTGGCAACTCGGTTTAAAATTAAAATGTATATGTTAAACAAGGAAAAGCGTTACTAACGCTTTTCCGAGATCAATATATATAATGCAAGTTTTAAATGAATTGCCAACCGATAAAAGACATTAAAAGATACCACAAAATAGACTGTTATACCCAACACACGTCGACAACAGGAAAACACAGGTTTTCGAAAAAAAAAATTATGTTGTCTACACGACCAGACCTCAGTGGAGTCCCTTTAATTAAAGATAACTTTTTGTCGTTATTGCCTTTAATTTAACATATATAGCCTTTATACAACCCCTTTGCTCTTTGTATCAACTTATCGGTGCATAAAAGGGGCATTTTGACACTGCAGACATTTTCAAGGAATTCATTATGTCAACACTGTCTAAGCACGATTATAATTACAAAACAGTGCCTTCGTAAAACAGTATGCATACATGTATATTGTTTACAAGCGTACGAGTTGGCTTTTAAATGTTAATAATGTAAGCCTGTGTATTGTAAAAACTGCAACTGTAAACATGGCGCTTTTGCTGACATTAAATGTACACAACGCTTCTTCAGACGTGAGCGCAGAGTGTTTTTTTCTCATTTCACTAAAACGTAAAGCAATGGGGTGAAAACGTTTAGATGGCTGATTAGACAGTCTACAAGTTTGATTGGTCTCCGTTGAATTACGTTGATTTGAATCAATGCAACGAAATGAAT
>Ga0224511_10004419_pt1 | contig 10620 bp, 6 predicted proteins | sample SF_May12_sed_USG_2_FD_169988 | JGI IMG/M metagenome (GOLD analysis project Ga0224511, IMG submission 169988) | Sediment microbial communities from San Francisco Bay, California, United States - SF_May12_sed_USGS_8_1 | ecosystem: Environmental > Aquatic > Marine > Sediment | place: USA... | reverse complement strand
GAGAGTATCGATTGTTGTCAAGCGTTTAAACTTTTTCAACGCAATGAGTCAAAAGGTAAATAAACAAAACCGAATTTGCAGGCCACACATTTTCAATGTATTATTTTTTTCTGTGATATTTTAACATGCAGGAATAACTTTATTTTGCAGACTCTCATATTTACGGAAGTAGGTTTTACTGCTTAACGTTAGCTAAACTGCAAGATGTAAACTAACTTGACAAACACTTTAGGCATGAATAAAGTGTTTGAATTAAAATCATTTTTCTTATTAAGAATAGTTTACATCTTAAATAGGACTGTGAATGCATTTTAACACAATGCACAAACTGTAACTCTTCAACAGTTTTTAAATAAAAAGGCCCACCTAAAATATCCAGAAGATTGTTTCTACGCAAATCATGTATGCTTGCACCAATAAACTTCATCCACGACAGGGTTACGTTATGGTTGGCGTTATGCACTGCTGTCGCGCACGAGCCGATACACAGTGGATGCACTGAACCAGTTGTAAAATGCGATTGTTGGAATTTTGCTTGTGACCTGACTAGCACCCCGTCAATGTAGATGGACAAACCTGAACTTGGACTGAAACAACAACCATCATCGACATTACCAATATACATATCGATGTTTTAGTAATAAAAATCAATGTCAAGTGTGCTTAATTTTGAGAAACAATAAGGAATAATTTATGTCATATCACGCACACACAATGTACTTATAAAGCGAACAACGGGTATTGTTTATGTTCGTGGCGCTCGTATTATATTGTTTATTACAGACGCTAATAAATGGTTGTGTGCGGTCAAACAGTCGACAGTATGCATATAAAACGTGCATTTTGTTGCAATTACCTGTATGAGCAAATGATTGAATATTGTGTTGTTTGGACTGGTACAAACGGTACACGCAGGATATATCTGTGCCCAGCACCAATGATAACGTTGAAATGCAAAAGACCAATTCTAAACCACAATGCTGCTCCGGGCTGATGATGATGGTCTTGTTGCGTTGTAAAAAAATAAAACTGCATGTGATCATCGTGTGAAGAGTGAATTGTTGCGTGAACTCTGAATGTGAAACCATCTGACATACTGTCCAGAACTGAAAACCCACTGTTAAAATGCGGATGCATCTCTGTTGTCGAAAGTCTGTTTTGACCAGTATGTGTTATATGGCCACCAAGGAAATGGATGTCAGTGTTAAAATGGGGGTGCCTGGTAATGGTCACATTGCCCGTGACGTTAAACATGCTGGTATGTGTTTCCAAGTTCACGTAGTAGTCCATGGCATTCAAATTGTCAACAGTTATTTCGCTAACTGAAATACAGATTCAGTACAGACATCGTGCAATGAAACATATAATTAGCATGTCAAGCATTAAAAAGCATGCACAAACTGTATAACTTGTGTATGTGTGTGAGCAAAACTCAACATATTTACCTGTAATGTTACATGTACTCCCTACGAAACCCAAGAAACAGCTACATCGTTGCGCGCCTATGCTTACGCCATGCTGACTGCATGGCCTAATGTTCAAACACACGCCTGAAAATTTTGTTTACGCCTGTATCAATAAAAACATAGCAGACGAATTACAAATCGTAAATTTATTTAGGTATAATGGCTATAAATTAATGAAGGTGCTAGTCCTGTCACAAACATAGGGGTTGTAACATCAAAACTTGAAATAATTAAACACATATGTTATTAACACTTATGATCACTTATCTAACACAGCAATAATGAAATACTGGATCAGACTAAAGTTCAATAAATGCATAACTTATTATCATTTTAAGTACTGAAAATGGAAGCGTATATACTCGTTTGAGTATACAAACAAGAGCTTTGTCACAGAATGTAACTAATGCCCCCGACTGCAGATATGACATAGGATTAGGAGCAGTGTGTTAAAACTGCGTGATTTTAAATTTGTTTCTTAGGGGATTACATAAAAAATGAGATATATCTACCTAGGAAGTTTCATGTTCATAATTGTAAAGTTATGATCCGGACAAAATTTAAGTATGAAAATCAACAAAGAGCAATAACTCCAAAAGTATGAAACTTTGAGTTATGTTTTTGTGCATTGCACTTCTCCTCAATAAGATCTATATACCTAAGAAGTTTCATGTTGATGCCTTACATAATTTTAAATTTATGATCCGGACAAAATTTAAGTATGAAAATCTACAAAGAGCAATAACTCCAAAAGTATGATGCCTAGAGCTATAGTTCTTGTGCACTTCACTTCTACTCAGTGTGATCTACCTGCCTAAATTTCAAGTCAGTAGCTTGAATATTTTTTGAGTAATGCTCCGGACAAAGAATGAAATTGAACAAAGGGCAGTAACTCCAAAAGTATCAAACTTTGAGTTATGGTTCTTGTGCAATGCACTTCTCCTCAATGAGATCTATCTACCTAGTTATGCTCCTGACAAAATTCCAGTATGAAAATGAACAAAGGGCAATAATCCCAAAAGTATGAAACTTTCAGTTATGGTTCCCGTGCACTGCACTTTTTCTCAGTGAGATCTATCTACATATGAAGTTTCATGTTGATGCCTTGCATACTTTTAAAAGTATGCTCTGGACCAAACTCAAGTATGAAAATGAACAGAATATTGTTTGACGTCTAACTAAAGCAGGGGGTCTTACATAATATAAATAGAAAATATGTTCAAAGAAAGAATGCTGTAAACAGTGAAGATACGTCAAGTTTAAGGGCACCATGACAAAATGGCCCGTACAAAAACCAGCACACAGAACATCACAAAACAAGTAGAACACCATGACGCAACAGACATTTAGAAAATAAAACTGTTTTTGTCTTATAAAGTAAGAATATCGGTGCCTTAAATGGGTCATTTTATATAGAGTGGTGACAATACATTTTTGGGAAAATGTTGACAACGAATTCAGTTAAGTAAGTACATTTTCGTGTATTTTATGTATTGTCTGTGCGATAACCACCTGGCGGCAAGGTAAGGACACATGTTTCAAAGTTTCTGGTCTGTTTTGTCTGTCTATGCAGTCGTTTAAGAGTTATAAATAGGGATAATGACACTGGGGTCCAAACATTGCAGTGTTCCAGTCTGAACTTAAGAACATTAGATTAAGCTTTGCTGCGTTTGCTAGAATCGGAATGATTCGATATCGTGTTTCTGTGCTAATATTGACCCATTTGTACATTATTTTACATTTACGATGATTTCACGGATATCCGCCCACTTAAGGACACGTTCATGGAGACTTGCATACACAAGCAATGGATAACGCTTATAGGTTTTGTTTTCAAATTCAGGTCTAATTCGGACATAGAAAGAAACCCAAAATATTCACTTTCACCGTCAACTGACCTCCACTGTAACGCTTAGGTACTTTTAAACAGATTCTTAAACATTGTAAATTAAACTCCACCAGTTAGCTTGCTATTCTATGGTTGACCTCTTATCAGAAAATCTGACTCAAAACCGTGACTAATAGGTAATCATAACACTTTATTCCATTCATTAATTTCCAACTAAGGTGCGCCGTTGCCAAATCTAAACTTACACGAGCGTGATTGTCCTTAAGAATGATTTCTTGTATGGCAGCCTGCCACGTGGACCACGTCCTTTAAGCCGATTTCGATTGGTAAAACCCTTTTTGGAGCAATATGTATGCTGTCACTGTCCAATATACTGCATTTTATTTTTATTTTGATCGACTAGTTTTCTCAACCTGTAAACGCGAGGTGTGAATGTTTTCCAAAATTAATTACCCAGAACTACCTAGGCTTTTATCAGCTTTTGGTTTAATGTTTTTGCTTTCACATTGACTTTTAAATTTATGTTGTTACTTTTACTAATACATTAACGTCTATTTGTGATACATGTATTCCGTCTCTATAAACGGAAGAAAAGGGAAAGCCCTCAGGAGGCATAGCCTGCATGTGTAAACAGCAGCCTCGGTTTTTATGAAGCTGTTTATCAGTGGTAATGAAAGATGCCACACCACTGACGCCCCTAGCGCATGAGCGGAACTCTATTAAGGTTGTTTCTATTCGCAAACAAGATACACTCTGGTTCCATTATATAATAAGGTTATCTTTACGCCAGACGGCCACCATACAACTTACAAAAGGATCCAACTGAAGTATAGTTATCTATGGAATAAATGCAAATCATTAAGAAATAAAACTAACATTCTTGTCAGAACAGCAAAGCAAAACTATTTTGATTGTAGATGGGCCAAGTTTAAGGGCACCATAACAAAATGGCCCGTACAAAGCAAACAATTACTACACCACGAAACAAACAGGACTACAATACGTAACATACATGTAGAATTTACCGATTTGTTTTTCTATTTATATTTGGATCTTTTCTATTTATATTCTATATTTATTAAAATTAATTATTCAAAAAATGTTAATGTTTTGTCAATAACATTTTGGGGTTTGAACCAGGTTTCAGCTATAGCAAACCTTGCACTTGCTAAACATTTATTGGAGAAGTAAAAGAAAATGAATTGCATTTACTCACTTTACCCAGGCCACTTAGAATACGAAAAACATACCACATACAGCCGTGTTGTTGCTACTATGTCTTTGAGTACGAATACAAAAATATTGACAAACTTTTAACAGATAAAATGAAACTGATGAAACAAAAAACCCTCAGGAATCATAGCCTGTATGGGAAAATATCAGCCTCGGTTTTACTTAAGCTGTTCATCAGTGAAAGATGTTACTCCACTGACGCCTCTAGCGCTTGAGCGGCCCTCTATGTTTCAAATGTAAACAACATACACTCAATGATCCCTGAGGTCCAGAAAAATGTAACTACACAATGCTGAAGTACGGGGCGACATTTTACAACCTCCACACATGCACTTAAAACCAGTTGTAGTAAGTTAAAATTAAACTGATGAAAAAGGAAGCCCGTCGGAAGCAACGCCTGTATGTATGTATGCCTGTATATAAGACTTGTAGCTTTAGAGCATCCGAACGTGACTGTCTGAAGTAGCAGTGCCATGGAGATACTCAACAATATGTTAAGATTAACAAGTAATCGGTACATGGGATGTAGCATCTTTTTAATTAATGACTAAATGTCTATGTTCTTTTGCGGAAAGGGTTTATACTTTAATTCTGTACACGTTAGTCCATGTTTTTGTTTTCCTTGTTTTGCATTTCGTTGACAGTTGCGTATATGAAAACGACATGTTCAATGTGTAAAACTTACGACAAGAGATGAGCTTAAAGGTGGGTGGGCGGGCGCCCGTATTTAACGCACAAAATATGTGATCGCGTAAGCTTTATGAAACGGTTTGCTGCAGAATATCCTAATTTACGACAAACGTAAATATTTACGCCACGTAAAAACCTACATGAAACGCACCAAATATTCTACTTATTTTGCTACATATTACACAGCCATTGTTTTCGTATTTTTTAAGGAAAAGTGCTTACACCAATATAACAGCTTTCGTTCCAGATGGAAGCGGTAAATAGTATAAGATGTAAGCTTTCTTCTCAATTCTGACAAACATTTTGTCGTCTAGATTTGTCACATAATTATGTTTCTGTTAAACAATGATAACATATTGATGTTTTGTGAAACATGTTTTATAATCCTATTGTCTATTTTGAATAATTAATATTGGTTAAATTAATACATTAACCAACGGACAGCACATAGAAGAATATTCAATACTTCAGTGAGATAAAGTGTTTACTCAATATGCAGATGTATGATATTTAATATTATAAGGTTGTACTAACCATTTGTCAAACGACCACGCACATGGATGCCAACACAGGTGTCAGCGAACAGGTGATCTGATCTGATCCAAATCTTGTTGGTAAACAACGGCCATTTCAATGGAATTGAAACATTATGTTTAAATATTGGATACCTTTGATTCTGTAACAATGAATGTAAAGCCAATGACATACACACAATCCGGACTTTTACTCGTTATTCCAGGAAAATAAAACAAAATGAAATCCAAAATAATTGCTATAAAATCAATGCATGCGTACTGCGCTTTATTTAATACTGTAATAGTTTACTTAGTTATAACAGAGAATAAAGAAATAGCAAGCGTGAAATACAGGGTTAACTTACAGTAAAGAAAACTAGTAAACAGCGCCTTTTCTCAACTCCCTCGCCTCGAGTTTTATTGGACATTAATTTGATATTCCGGTGTAAATTATTAAAATTGATAATCAGGAAATGTTTATTTGTAGTCAAATTGATCTACTTACCTTTTTATACTAGTGGAATTCAAAATGGCTAGTTGCTGATGTTTAAATTGTATAATGTGTTAACACTAATCCATATAAGGAAATGCATACCTCAACGTAAGTCAACACTGGCGACTGAGCGTCCGATGCATCCTGGAAATAAACGCTGAATATGGTTGAGTCAGTGGTGTTCGAGCATTTTGAAACATCTACCACGACTTCCTCTATCAGCGCTGAGTCATTGAGCACGTCCACAAACACGGTGTTGTGATCCACCATACAGGATGAACTTCGAAGTTGCGTCGACTGGTTGCACGCATCGGTAACTGTCAAATACACGTGCATGTGTATGGCACTGAACGGTTTTGCAGATCTTAATTACCAAAACAGATCCTAACAGAGTAAACGACCATTTATAAACAGCTTTAATAAAAACCGAGGCTACTATTCCCTAATACAGACTGTGCTTCCTGAGAGCTTGCTTTTTTCTCCGTTAAATTGAAAACTGTTCGTTATGGTAATGAAAAATGCCACACCACTGAAGCCCCGTAGCGCTTGAGCGGAATTCTATTTTCAGATGTAAGCAAATACAATTCATGGTCCCTGAGGACCAGCAAAATACACAACGCCCTCAACGAAATCATGTCGGAGAACGTTTATTTCTTAATGATGACGTCACAAATGGTGGTGACGCTTCCTTAAGTGAGGTTTTTTATTGTGATTCAAAAGTAGGCAATGCATGTTGGGAACAATATATATGTTCACATTTTAACAACTAAGACAATACAGATGCTGAATATTGAACATTTTAAACTCAAACATTGAGCATAAGTGACATGCCAAACTGGAAGTGTGTGGCTATTTATTTCCATTTGTATGAGGACTGTATTTTGATCTGTGTTATTATCACCACATTAGAGTTTGATTTACAAATAAAATACATCCAAGTTTCTCTTGATTTAATAAACTAAAATATATACATAGAAAATAATCCAATCATGACAGTATTGTAGAAGTATTATCCTAACAGTATAACAGTTTAAAACGAACAGTAAAGCTATTGGAAATGCGACGAGCTTATATACTATCAATGGCTCCGGTAATGAATATGTATGAGGTAAGTGTACGTAATTGAGTTCAACGGAGTCGCACTGACCGGAGCCAAGGTGACCGGAGTCTTATTGACCAGAGCCAAGGTGACCGGAGTCTGATTTGTCAATTTTGTAGCTTAGCTTGTTAAAATTGATTGTAAACATTACAAAAATGATGTACAAATTAAATAGACTTGTACAATATTCGCGTTATTTGCGACAAAGCGCATAAAATAGACATGCAAACACACTTTGGTACGACTCCACCTGCACTAAAATATGGGGGAAATGGTTCCATAATTAAGGAAATTTTCCAAATATGCGACTGGAGTTGCTCACCGCAAAGTTGCTTAATTGAATGTCTTTCGTACATTTATTATGGGCATGTTTAGGACGTGCACAAAAACGTTACTATTGCAGCGTTACTTGATAACAACTATGTTTAAATGCGCAATAATTATTGGTGTTTAACATGCATTACCTTGTGTTAAAATAAACAAGTGCTTTATTATTTTTGAAATTTATTCTGATAGATTATTTTATGTTCTCAAAAAAGTATGTTCTCATAAATGATAAGCGTATGTTTTTCAAAATACAGAAAGTGCTTTTAAATGCTTTGAAATTGATATACTGTAAATTTAATATTACCCTGAGAATTTCATAGACGATATCGGCAAAATAATAAAGGGGGCGTTATAATATACATTGAAGACATGTTCAAGAGAGGTTATACGTTTTAGTAGTGTATATCTACACAAAAATGTAGTACAGCGCGACATTCTACAGCCGCCACACAAGCACTAAACATCGGCTGTAGTAAGTTACACTCAACTAAGAAAAGGGAAAGCCTTCATATTACACAGACAATTAACAGCAGTGTTGTAATTAAACACTTACGGCATTTATGACAGGTGACAGGGCAAGTTACAACTGCAAGAAGATCGTCAAGACATAGGTTCGGATTGGCTGCACACCCTTGAGGATCAAGGTCTCTGCAGGGGTCTCCTTGTGCGACATGTACGACGAACACCACTGGAGAAAACGAATATGTAACATTATTACATACGCACATTAGTTTTCCTATATAATTATATGGATCAATATTTTTCGATATCGGGTGTGTAAAGATTTACATCTAATGATATCGGGTGTGTTAACAAAATAGAACTACTTTCGTTTTGTTATTGTTTACAATGATGACGTTCCCACCTAAAATCCAATAATTCCCGCATTTTTATGACGTCATAATGTTTTCAAAAATTTGAATTTTAATTTGTCATCGAGTTTGACGTTGTTTTACACAATCAATTTATATAAGCCCTCGTAAATGTTACTGGAATTATTTTACGTTGAGCATTTAATATCAAAACATCTATTAAAATATAAATAATACAAATGAAAATATGCAGGTACTCTAAAATTTATGAATGAAATTCCTTTGAATACACATTCATATTCGGTTTCAGCCTTAGAAACGGTAGTGGCAACAATTGTTTTACTTTCGTTTTGAATCTCAACTTTTGTTTGTTTAATACAGATGTTATTTTTGAGATTTTGTCTATAAAAGTTATACAATAAATGTCGTAAAACTTTTTGTGATAGTGACGCATATGTAATAAAAAGGTTATTGGTTGGACGTCGCGCAATATTACTCCGCACCAGAACTCGTACATATATTTCCATATCCAACCAGTAACCTATAAATATAATGTGCAAATCCGGCCTTACATATACTCGTAAGTTTCGCCAAATTACTCAGTGACAACGTCACAAAATATTAACGGGTGCCGTTAGGTTGTGACAGAAACATCGCACCATTTAACGACGACAAAGCGGCAAAAGTGAAATGTGGACACGGTGTCGGTAAAAGATATAGTACCACTTAAATGCAACGACGCCCGTATAATGTTTTGTATGGTTAAGCAGGAAAAGGTGACAAAAGACAGGCACTAGATATATACTAGATATATACTTTATCTTATATTTAAAAGGTAATATATATATATATACAATACCAAGCAAAATCTTTGTGCAATCCATTGTTTAGTACTAAAACTGACGAATTTCCACTTTTCGTGTTAGATAAGGTGCATGTAAGATATCTATTAGGCTCGTGTTTTTTTCTACTTTCGTAAAACTATTGTCATAATGAGTGTAAATATGTGAACTTTTGGTTTTACTGAAGTTGTCTCACATGGCCATGCAAGATTAGCACACAAAAAATCCTACAGACAAATAAATCGTGTACGCGTTATTTGGTTTAAACCACTGTCACACCAAAGTGGTCTCCTTTACAGCGTGGCCATAGCGTCCTAAAAATTCACATCGCTGAGGTTCGCGTTGTGTAGTCGCCAGCAACGTTGTGGAAACGCTGTGTGCGCGCTGTGTGCGCGCTGTGTCATCACCTAGAACGCCATTCGACGGCGATTATTTTGAATATGGTCAAAGACAACGCCAATGTGTTGCCAAAAATATAATAAAGGTAATTACACCTTAAACGCTATGAGCATCGTGAGAACGCCTTATGCTGGCTGTGTGTGGAAGGTGGTGTACACGTTGTAACTGGCAGATTTGATAATTTAGGGATAATTCGCGGCGACCCCACAATGCGCTGACATATTTTGAACGCTGTACAAACGCTGTGGCATCGCCGTTTGGTGTGACAGGGGCTTTATGAAGATAAGACGTGCATAATTTAAAGTGTGCCTGTCCATCGCCACTTTTTGTGTCAAGATAAGGGATTTATTGTACTGTCAGCGACCTGAACATGAAGCAACTAACTTGTTTCACCAAGCACACGGCATTTTACGCGAACCTTTTCGCTCTCATATAATAAAATATAATTAACATCACAAAACGAGTATATACCATTTGACAGGCTATTGTGATCTATTCTCGAGCAACAGTACATCAGCGTCATGCAATAAGCAAAATTTAAAATTACATATAACTTCTGCAATACTGTTGAAGAAACTAAGCTAAGATTCTCTTTCATTTTGCCACAATTTTTGCACACCCATATTTTAGCAATATTTCATTAATTTAATATTGCTAACCCGCAATTTAGAAACAGCTACGTTATACTACATTAATGTACTTACATTAAATGTTTAACTAGTCATTTAACTCGTTTGAAAATACAGAAATTAAATGTCCAGATATAAATGTAACAAGAAAAAGTAAAACAGAGGCTGTTTTACAGAGACGGTCTATGTTGAAGCTTGGTGTGATATGCAACTTCATGAAGCGTTATGGAAAGTGCTTTATGTCATGAAATGTTCACTTAGAGTTC
>Ga0224511_10004418_pt1 | contig 10621 bp, 7 predicted proteins | sample SF_May12_sed_USG_2_FD_169988 | JGI IMG/M metagenome (GOLD analysis project Ga0224511, IMG submission 169988) | Sediment microbial communities from San Francisco Bay, California, United States - SF_May12_sed_USGS_8_1 | ecosystem: Environmental > Aquatic > Marine > Sediment | place: USA... | reverse complement strand
TGACAAAAGCTGGTTACTTATTATAACCAGTAAAGACTAAGACAGGCGTATTGATATCGAACGTTTATATTTCACATAAGGTATATAGCATGACGTCGCAGTCAACATCCCAGACCTCGTCCACGTTTACGCCAAGGCAGTTTTCCGTCGTCCCGCCATTTGGTTCCACACCCGTGAATCCGATATACAGCATTTCTTCTCCAGATCCCGTCAGCCAGACCCCCTCAGTAGCGGCGTCTGTACCGTCGATCCAACCATAGACTTCAGTCAACCCCTTCGCCAGCAGGTACGATTGGATGGCACTTGTCTCTTCTGCTGTTGTCACCAAGGCGAGGTGTCCACCTGCATCCTGACAGTTAGCTCCGCCAGTCGACTGGTTTACCTGGCCAGACAGGATTTGGTAACACCAGCTGTGAACCAAATCCCAGCCTCCTGGACATACCTAATGATTGAAGCAAACTTCATATAGATACCAGATACTTACAGCAACATTTTGAAGAAAAAATGATCTTGAATTCATTGAAACAAATGTTAGAACTCTACGCCAAACATCGAAGGTTTGTTTGGAACAAATAAAATTCTCCAAGAAATGTTCATAATACGCTGGTTTCTTTTCAGTTATTCATTGCAAACTATAGCAAATTACTAGCTAAATTCTTAAGTCTTCAGCGTAAATGTATTAAGGCTTAATAGATATGTATTTTATGTACGAACTGAATGTGTGTCCACGGAAGGCAAGACAGTAACTTCTACAGATTTGGGTATCTAAGGTCAGGTTCAATCCTTGATTGACTTTGCTTTGCATTTGATATTGTAAAAATCACATATCGTATATGCTCATTAACACATACAAGCAGTTTGTAATTTCTGGCACCAAAAAGATTAACCGCAGAGGGTATTGCCACAACTTTACCGCATAAAATTATAGGTGTGTTCCGGGTAACCCGAGCCTGGTTAAAACTGTCAGCAAGCTTACAGTTGTTTTTCCCTTTATTGACTTTCAGATGATGTTTCTTAAATATCAAGGCAAAATAACGTAAGGTCAAACAAGATAGAGGAACAACTGAAAACGACCTTACCTTCTGTCATTTAATTAACATATTGTTGGTATGTCTAATGTAATAAATTTCACTTCAACATAATTGTATGCGTTGTCATAGAAATAGTATGATGATGACGGAACCCATACCTATTTGGTCAATTAATTACGTCATGTTATAGTCAAATACAGTATATAAATGTATTACTCTTTTCAGACGCTTGAATCAATCAGAATGATAGGAATGGTGACATCTGTTGCAAGGACACTGGTCAGTCGTAACTACTCGGGCATTTCCGTAACCTGAGAATACGTGTTTTCATCGGATAGTCTCGAATGTGATCACACTGGATCACTGGCCCCTTTAAAAATAAAAATTGCCAGATGCATATGGAGTGACAAGGTAGTAAAACACTTTTAAACAAAAATGTAATAGTTTTTTTTGTAACTTTTCCTATGTTAGAATCTACTACAATATTACTGTGTTGAACATTGTTCTTAACCTCAAGCTAGCCTCATTGACTGATGCTTAATAATTAGTTTGTATCAGATTGTTTTCTAGTATGTGTTATGTCACTTGGTAGTAAGTTAAACAAAGACATCGGAATTATGAAATTATAAAATGAATTATATTTTCTTAAAATGTAATTTTGTGTAAATGTAATGATGTAATGCGTATTTATTACTCTGATGTTCTTTTTTTTTCTCTTGAAAATTTATTTCTGTCAAAACATAAGCATGTGTTATGCTCCATAATATTTACCATGATTCCATTAAAATATTATAACTTCACACAGATAACTTGTAGAAAAGAGATATTTCCTTTAAATACAGTCTCGTTTTATGATTAGGCAAAATAAAAAAAATATGTCTGGTTCCGGTGACCCACCCACCCTAATTTTTCACCCGACCCTAAACGTTGTTTTTTTGCATTTGAAACCGATTTGTTTTCTTTTTCTTAATATGCAAGAAAATTCCTAAAAACGTTTTTGAAGCATTAATGTAAATATTCTTGATAATTTTAACTTCAGTTTTAACTCTTTGGTATGTTGTTTTTATTGAAAAAAAGTAAATTTGAAAATACAAAATAAATATGATAATAGTTTGATTTTGACACATTGGACATTCAATCTTTTATTTTTGTTTTAAGCAGGTGTTTGCGTTGCAGTGCTGTTTTTTTTCTTGAACAGAGCCGTTGGCTATAATAGAATAAAATGTCCAACCAAAACCATTTGATTTAGAGACCGAAGTTGCAAAGTATATTAACCATCCTTCTATTTACTGACTTATTATCAGTACCAGTACCCGCTAGATGTTGTGGCAAGGATCGAAGCTGAACCCCATATTCACAATCTTTAAATGAAATAAATGTACGTCTAATTGCAGCCCTACAAAATTCTACGTGTAGCATTCCTCCGGCTACGTTTTCCGCTGATATTCAGTCAACTTTATGATGTTTTGCAACCCATAATTTTGCTATATAATTAAAAAATGTACAAGTCATAGAAAGCATCGAAAAATGTCTTGGGTTTATACAGTTCTAATTTATATTTTCAATATATACATGTAATACTGACATGAAAAATCAGTTTACCTTTGGAAACTGAAAAGCTAGCCTCTGCACTAAGAGAGCCACATTTATGGCCAATAGGGTTAAATGTGCATACACCTATTCTACTAATTACAGCTATGTTACATTGTGAGGGTTAGCATGTCAAAGATGACGACTAAAGAGCCAAATGTTACATAAAAGCTTAGATAGTATACACACAGAGGGGACTTTAGTCATACATTGCTTCAACTAGCTAGTGTATAAACTACATCAAGTTGCACATTTGACACAAACGACATCAAACTATAGGCCCACAACTTACACCGTTCACTCAGCATCGGTAAAAACGACCTACCTACCCTACTTTAAAGCATATACTAAAAAAAATAGTAACCGGAACCATACATATTATTTTATTTTGCCTTATTAAATGCATTTTATTTCAGTGCTCATATGTTTTGCCGTAGGTCACAGGTTCGACACCGACCTTTCCTGTGGCTCTTATTTTTCTTGCGTTTTTATTGTAAAAATGAAGAACTTTAATGTTTAAATATCGCAAACAGTACTCGATTTTGTGAACTTGAAATATTTAAATATCGCAAAGCATTTCCCTTTAAAAGGCTCATGAAAGAACCTTAGTTTTTACAAGAAAAACATACCGTTGGCAATAGTTACAGATTTTTAAACTTGTTATTCAAATAAACAAAATTGACATTAGACAAACTGTGGACATACCAGCATCATTTCTAAATGAGGTTATTGTTGATGAAATAAATGTCAGAAGAAGGATTGATGTGTTACCCTACCGTTACGAATATTCTCCACCCTGCGTCCACGCCGAACGTAGGGGCCAGAGCGTTTGATCGTTTGTCCAGAAGCTGACACTCTTTGCTTGCCACGTTGTATCGTGATCCGCGACACGATGGACTGTTTTGACCACACGCGGCCGCACACCCGATGACGCTGCTTATTGACGTTTCATGCGATATATTTCCTTCAAGAATATCGACATTTACAAACTGTAACGACATATTACACATAGCCAGGCAAAAATAATTCATCGTACATAGTACCACACGCCCCTTTGTGAGCGTCATTTTGTTGTATGAGCGTTCTAAACACCAACATCACTTTCTGATCAATTATTTAATAACATAATTAGCCCATTTGTTAAGAAATAGTCCGCCATCCCTTTATTAATTATTTAATTTTTAAAACACACATTTGTAACAAAAGTTTTACATTTAAAATGCATATTAATGGAAACACTAAAAAGGTTGTTTCGTAGTAAAGTACGACTATATTTCCAACGAAGGAATACAGTACATATGTCATAGTAATTGGGGGTCTAAACTATCGTAGACTTTGTTACACAGTTACTCATCAGGGTAAAACGTAATACGTATAAATCATGACCATGCTAGTTATTGGTTATACAGTCAGCTTTTAAGCAAGTAATTTGTATTTTGCCATCAGTGTATACTTATTTGATTAATCATTGTACACGAATGTCATATCACCCCGATAATTATCCATGTTTGTTCTCTAATGTTGTTCAAAATATGCTGAGCATATATTACATTACAATTAGAAGCATTTTGGTTTTGTCATTTTTTGTATTAAGAAAAAGCGATATAACAAAATGCTTTACCGGAAGTTTTGTTTTAACAAGTACTGCATACGAAACCTCTCTTAATAATGGTTTTGTTATCAAAATGTAAAAACAATGTTTAAATGTATGTTAAACCTGAGGCATAATAACTAAAGACATGAAACAACAACGCCTTTTTTCAAGTCTACTGTATGTTTTATTACAATAAGCATATAACTGCTACTGCTACTGCTACATGTTCAAAATAGAATCGACTTAATCCTTCTCTTTTGCACAAGTTCAGTGGATTAGCAAAATAGAAATGTCTATTATTTCAAAATCATACTATTATTTTTAATTCTACATAACATAGCTTATTTGGATTTTATACAGGCATTCCATTCTTGAACAAATTGATCACATACTTTTCTGATTAAATTTATTATAATAGTTGACATTTACATCAACGTTAGTTTTGCAATCAGTACAAACCAGATAGTCATACAATGACTTAATACCTTTGGCCCAGCATTGGCCACATCCACTAACTTAATCGATGAAATACTATAAATATGGGAACTGTTTTTTATTTTTTATATTTTACGCAAAACAAAACATACATATTTTTATTGATCATCAATGGGTGTGTGCTAGTTTTCATATGAAACACGTTTTCATTTATTTCAATGCCAAAAGCTGGTTACTTATTTTTAACCACGAAAGCTTAAGACAGACGTATTGATTTCGAACGTTTATATTTAACATAAAGTATACTGCATATCAGAACGGCCGTCGCAGATAAAATCCAAGATATCGTTGATGCCTACAGAAAGGCAGTTTTCCCCGTTCCCGCCATTTGGTTCCACACCCGTGAACCCGATATACAGCATATCTTCTCCAGATCCCGCTACCCAGACGCCATCAGTAGCGGCGTCTGTACCGTCGATCCAACCATAGTCTACAGTCAACCCCTTCGTCAGCAGGTACGATTGGATGGCACTTGTCGCTTCTGCTGTTGTCACCAAGGCGAGGTGTCCGCCTGCATCCTGACAGTTAGCTCCGCTAGTCGACTGGTTTACCTGGCCAGACAGGATTTGGTAACACCAGCTGTGAACAATAATCTTAAAAGTAACTTCAGTTCTTAAATCTCAATACTCGTTTTCGTGAACTTGAAATATTAAGATATATTAATAGCATTTTCGTTTCAAATGTTCTTACATAATTTTCTTCTTAAATGAAAAGCATACCATTGGCAATAGTAAACGTTTTTTAAACTTGTTGTTAACAAAAATTAACATTAAACAAGCTGTACTCAAAACAGCAACATTTTTCTGCGGGTTTATTATGGCTGAAAAAAAGTCACAAGAAGGATTTATGGATTACCCTAACTTCATGAATATTCGATACCCTGCGTCCGCGCCGAACGTTGGTGTCAGGTCGTTTGGCCGTTTGTACAAATGCTGACACTCTTTGCTGGCCACGTTGTATCGTGATCCGCGACACGATGGATAGTGTTGACCACACGCGGCCGCACACCCCTGCACACTGCCTGTCGACGTTCTATTAAAATATTTCGTTCAAGAAATCGACATTTAGAAAATGCACATCTGACACATTGCACAAGCAGTATAGAACATTTTTAACAGGAGAATCTTCTTTGGTGTCATCTTGTAATATGAGCGTTCATAACGAACGCATCCCTTTCTCATCATTAAGAATACAAGTAAACATTATACTTACTTGTTTCTGTTATAAAATGCATATCACTAAGCTTGTTGTTATTTCCTTAATAGCCGTATTCCATTAAAATATTTTTTGTTAGAAATTACGCACTTACCATGGGTTTGAATGTTTAATATTATTACATAAAAATGGTTTTAAACAACGTTTCGGTGTTTACCTATGCGCAAACGCACACTGACCAATAGTCATAAATGTATAAACGAGTAGATTGTGTCTGCTGATCCATTATCCAGCTTTTAGTTGTTCATAAAAGGTGTATATCAATTTACCGGCAAAATGTTTCCAAAGAGCCAATTGACGGAGTAACGTTGTGACTGTTGAACAGATGAGCCACATGCTGCCAATAAAAGACTTGACATATATACTTGTTTGATTGAAACTAGAACAATATGACAGATATAAGCACCATTAGTTGGCTTTGAATGTTGAAATACCTTTTTTAGATAAAAAGCACGTTTCAGCGTAGTGTGAACTGCATCAAAACCACTTATATTAACGTCGCCAAAACACCTACAAAAAGACAGAAAATATGTAAGTCGCCAGAATATATCTCAATATTCAACTTCACAACAATTTTATTTTTCGTTGATTGCTAACGCTGAAAACAAAAGCAATGTCTTTTAAAAACACACACCCGAAAAGAGTAAAGATGTAAACATCAGACTGTACTGCGCATCCACCAGGGGCGTCAATGGAGTGAAAGTTCTCATATCCATACACATGCCTCAAATAAACAGAGGCTGATTCCCCCCACGCAATATGTGCTTTATTATGACTTTTCCTTATCTCTGATTAATTTAATTTTTCTACAGCTGGTGTATATAAGTTATATTTTTCTGATCCTTTAATTTGTAATTTCCATTGTTGAACAGCTTCAATAAAACCGAAGCTGCAATTTCCCCATATTCTCACATTGTATTTCAAGTACGATTCGCATGGCTCAGTTATGTACATAGTTATAACCGCAATGGATAGTGTAATAAATCTATAAGAATACAAACTTGCATAATTATCTTAACCACTTTTAACTTGCAAACGATATACTGCGTTTTGCAGTGTCTCCATAACACTTACTCTCGTGTGTTAATAGAATAACAGAAAGAATTCCATTTCTTGAAGTCATTTTAATATTCACACATGGTTGTCATATTATTAGATCTACGTATCATGTTCACAACAACATGTGTTTCATATTTGTACGTTAGGTATATTGTGAACGTAATTTCAAATTTATTAAAGCCCCCAGAGCACAGTTTGTGCACACAATTGAAAACCATCCAATGTATCCACAAAATTCTTAATAACTGCGTGATAAAGCATAAACTTTAGGTACCATGTGCTGGTTTTGAAGACAACTGTGCACAAACCAGGACATATTTCCAATACACAATTCAATATGCGGGAAAATCATTTTCTTGTCCATGGGACAAAAAAAGGATTTACCTCAGTTTTCGTGCGTTTTTCATCTTTTTTTTTAAATATGTTGTCATAACATTTTAAAGAGTCAGTCATTAAACATCACATTTCCTCACTGAGACTCGTGTCAACATTATATTTATATTAGTACTTTCAAACTAAAACGTCTGTTCTCTAGTCCCTTTAAATAATAAGCATCATTTTTTTTAAGTCCAATATGTAAATGCTTATTGGTCCATTCAATTTACCAATGTTTATAATTATATATATTATTATATATATTTATATATTAGTTATATCTTTATAACTAGTACATTTTAAATATGATCATTATAATAATTGGTGAGGTCAACGGAAAAAAATGGAAAGCCCCCAGGATGCATAGCCTGCGTAAGAAAATAGCAGCCTCGGTTTTATTGTAGCTTTTTATCAGTGGTTATGAAATATGCCACACCACTTACGCCTCCTAGCGCATAAGCAGAACTCTTTTTCAAATGTAGACAATATACACTCCATGATGATCCATAAGGACTAGAACACACAACCAACAATGGTGCAATTCGGGACGACATTTAACAGCCGCCCCACAGGCACTAAACACCTGTTGTGGTAAGTTAAATTCAACTGAGACAATGAAAAGCCCTTGGGAAGCAAAGCCTGTATTGAAAAATAGCAGACTCGGTTTAATTGAAGCTGTTCATAAGTGGTACTGAAAGATGCCACACTACTGACGTTCCCCCCAGCGCATAAGCAGAACTGTTTGTTCAAATGTAAACAAAATTGCGTCCATTATCCCATAGGACCAGAAAACATATAAATACACATAGACATTAATGGCATTTTATCCGTCTTTAAATTGTATCAAAATGGTAATTTCTTAACCAATTAAAACGTCACATTATTTAACTAATAAATGTATATTACGTCATCTTTAACACTTAGCCTCATGACATGATGGTTACAATCACAGAAAATGTGTTTTATCAAGAGATGACAAAATACGGATTTAATAAACGACTAGTTCTAATCAAAATCAAACGGCATCGTGTAAACGAACGATTTGCGCCTCTCCTTAGCTTTCACCATATTATTCGACTTGTTAACAAATGTGCCATAACATTTTTTTCAAATTATAACCAATGTATGTACCCAAGGGTCTATTTTAAGACGTTTATATAAATTCTATGACTAAAGCAGTTTGGTTTCCTTAGTAATATGCCAACTTTCATAACGAACTCGCTACTAATAGGTTTTACTCTTCACCCTGCACAGGTATTTGTTCTCGTCGTTAAGTTGCTGTTATTTGTTTTTTTCAGTATTCAACACAATCTCCATCGCTTTACTAGCGAGGTTAATGGCATTTGTAGCACAAGAGTGCTCTGCGTATTAAGGCTATTTGGTCGGTTAAGTAGATATGTATTATTCATAAACGAAATCAATGCATGTCGCTTAGCCCAGTTAATAAGTGAGTGACGTCGATACGCATTTCAGTCGTGGCGCTCTGGATTAACCAGCGCCGTGAGAGTTAAATGCTACTCGGTTTATGCCAAAGGTCGTTCTTTCGTACCGAAGACAAACTGGTCGTTTCTTGCATTTTTTCTTGCATTTTTATATTGTAACAATGTAATGCAACGGTCACAAATAAAACTACCGTCGTGCGATTTCAACGATGTGCAAAACACCTGTGAATATAGAATTCGCCCGAGCACTGGTCGAATTCCATCATTTTTATCGTACACGGCCATTTATTCAGTGAATAGTATGAGTTGAATTTAATTGTACTTGTACAGGCGACGGCCTACGTATGCATTTGAAACGTTGACTTATGCTCTGTTGGACGACGTACTTATATTAAACTGATGAAAGGGAAAGCCCTCAGGAAGCATAGCCTGCACGAGAAAACAGCAGCCTCGGTTTTATTGAAGCTGTTCATCAGTGGTAATGAATGATGCCACACTTTTAGTGAAGACACGGGATATGGCTAAGAGTTTGACTGGTTTGAGATGAAACAATTCCTAAAGTCATAAAACAAGAATATGAACGTAATGGAGGACATCAACGTATAAGGAAAGGATTCAAAGGAGATTGTCCACAACCTGTACAGAGAAGACAGAACAATGAACCGAATACTTCAAAACAAAAAGAAATGATGACAGGGGCAAAGAATGGCTCAACTATCATCAATCTTTCATCCAGAGTACTCAATGAAAATGAAATCAGTTCTTTCAAATAGTTTAAAGACCAGCTGACGAAAGTTCTGGAGTGGTAGTTGTTGACACCAACACGTACATTACGGAGATGGAAAAAGAGATCATCATCATCATCATCATCATCATCATCATCATCATCATCATAATCATCATCATCATCATTAATTATTAATCATTAATAACTGCAGCATATTTATATCAACGAAAATCATATTAAGATCGTAAATATAAGAATTCAATTCAATTCAATTCGTTTATTGTGTTAACGGCCACCGTCCCATACACATATATACACACAATTATAAACATATACTTATTAAACAAACATATCATTATTATAGTATATACAGGGATAAACAATAATCATTAGTTTATGAGTAAATATTCAAGAAGTCGTTTCTAATTTTAAACGCTTGGTGCAAATAGCATGCTAGGTTTCTTATCACAGTGATTGATTTTGAACAAAACAGTGAATATAGCTTTTCATTACAAGGATTTGTGTACATGGCTTGTTGTAGATACTTCTCTCTAATACATTGAAACAAAGGGCAAATAAATATAAAATGAAATTCATTTTCAATATATACCTCACAATAAGGACATAGACATTCGTGTTCATCTAGTTGGTATTGTTGTTGTTGTGCTATAGAAAGACAATGTGCACCACTTCTAAAACTTGCTAATATCCTTCTAAATTTAACAATATCTATATCATTAACATATTGTTCAATATCATAGGAGTTCTTATAAAAATGTAACATGTTTTCAGTTTACTATGATTTGCACACTCCATACGCCATCTTTGAATATACTGATCCTTTATTCTTTGAACATAATTTTATAAAAACAGGTTGGGGTTTTGAACATTCTGTAGTTCCCATACATATCCAAATCCAGTCTCATATAGATGTTGGCGCACACAAGTAGCCCAATTAGTATGTCCATTATTATCATACAATTTCATCATAACAATAATAATAATAATAATAATAATAACTTTATTTCGTGAAGGTAACATAATTAAGTTATACAACTTATTTACAATATGGCCTTCAATAACAAAGAAAACA
>Ga0224511_10004417_pt1 | contig 10622 bp, 3 predicted proteins | sample SF_May12_sed_USG_2_FD_169988 | JGI IMG/M metagenome (GOLD analysis project Ga0224511, IMG submission 169988) | Sediment microbial communities from San Francisco Bay, California, United States - SF_May12_sed_USGS_8_1 | ecosystem: Environmental > Aquatic > Marine > Sediment | place: USA... | reverse complement strand
GAAAATAGGTAAGTTTTGAGTTGTGAAAGCAGATAGCAGCATGTCTGATATAGAGATTCCGGGACTGTGTATATGTCCAGGCAGGGCGGCAAGTCACTGTCTAGATGCCCATGGGATGGCGGGCTAAGTATTGCATCATTTGAGCGGTGTATCTTGTACTTCAGATGGGCATCTAATGGTATAAAGTTTCCAATGGCAAGAAGAAGACGAAGGGCGTGTTTGGAGTCGGGAGAGATTTTCAGCTGTTTCACGATTTCGGCTGCATATGGTCCACGAATCTGCAAGGCTCTTTTCAAGTTAAATACCAATTCACTTGTTAACTGCCACCAAGCTGTCCTGGGACAACCCCTTTCCTGGTTGGGGGTTGGGAAATCTTTATACTTGGTCAAAATATCTTGCAATCTCAATAGCCGTGTTTGGAAATATCCCGGGAACAGTTTCTCTTTGTTCTGAGGAAGCATTGCCCCGAACTGTTTCATGAGGTGGATGCCTTCATCATTATCATACCGATAAAAAACACAGCCACTCGTCAGCAAATCAGAGTGATCATCTGACATTCTGGAATTATCTGCAGTCATTAACTCAGTCTCCCACAGCCTGTACAGCTCTTTGGGTGAAACTATAAGCACACAGTCCTTAACATTTGGTGCCAAACTACCAGCCCTGTATCCTCCCAGGGACCTATCCTTGAAGTTGAATTGTGTCAACTCTGGGATGTCCATATCATTTAGATTTGTCTGTCCCAAATTGCCTATTATAAAGTAGGTGAGAATGGCTAGCTGTTGGAGCCTTCTTTTGGCATCTTCATGGCAATCCTCTTCCACAATAATAATGAGCTTCACCTCCGAAAAAGGTGTCATGTCACGATGAGCTAGAGAGCATAGCCCCGCTACCTCAAATTTAGCCCCTACCTCTCCTATCACCGAGTGGCTCATTTGCACAATGTTTCTTGTTATGTGTCCCATGGCCTTGGAACAAATTTTCATAACATTTTCCATATTGCGAGTGAAGTTGCGACGTTTCATCTGAGCGTTTTTGTGTCTTCCCCACCCATTAGACTCGTTTTCGAGTATAGCGAGAGCCTGCCTCAGATTATTGCACACTTCTTGATGTACTTGAAGACATCTGTGAATTAAATCCTCTCTTCCACCACGATAGAAAAAGTCTCTGAATTCAGTCCTCGTTGTATCTAAGCACGCTTCATACTTCAGATAGCTTTTCTCAAGGTTTCGGAGTGATTCTGTACACATATCTCTGATAGCCTCATCTCTTATGGACGCAGCGTTATATAATGCATGGGCCTGTAAAGACAAATCTAAGGAAATTCAACCAGTTTTCAACCAGATCACTCAGCAGATTTGTGGCAGTACTTTGGAGACTGTTTTATCTCAAAACCAAATCACACCCAGATAGTCCTTTGGAGACACGATGCTACTTAATCCTACCTAGTTAATTTCCTACTGACTCCTCTCACCAATAGGCAGCAGTGTATTGCAATCGTTTTACTGACAAAATGTTACCTGTCTGGAGGGAGAGCGCGTGCATGGTAAGTTCAACTACAGAAATGCTTGAGGTGGTCTGTTTCAATTTCATTGGATAGATCAGTCGCTGAAGTACTTTTGCCTCACTAAGCAACATACATGATCGATCGCCAGGAAATCGGAGATCAGCATGAAAATGATTCTAGCCTTTCCAGCAGAGTTCTCTGTTACAGAGTGTATTACCGCATCAACTAATGTGATGAAGCAATGGACCCTTGTTGCAGAGTGTATTACCTCATCAACTAATGTGATGAAGCAATGGACCCTTGTTGTTTGAATCTACTTACTCGAAGATAATTTATCCAGTTTCCCTCTCGGTCGACTCGATACCTATGTTGTGTGCACTCTGCGTACAGATTTGCCAGCTCATAGAGATAGGAGGCCTGTCCCGTCAAATTTACTGGATCGTAATCCTTCGCAAAGGCCGAGGAAAAGATTTGAAGTTTCTCTGAAAGCAGCCTCGATTGTAAACTGGCCTTGGACATATTAAATTCCCACTCCAGCCAGCGACATAAAGAAATGCGACATGTTTATGTCACTGCGCCAGCAAGGAATGTAGAAATGTAAAACGCTGTATTGTTGATCAACAGTAAGTTGTACGTCCAACAATAAGCGTTTTCAGACAAGCTAACGTTCATTGCACGTTGCGCTGGTGCTAATCCATCTGTAACTTGCTGTACTGCTTGAATTTACGTGTCCCGCTCGATCGGACAACTTTTCCGGATGCGTTAGGACAAGACGACTCGGAGCTCATTGTGCGATGGCAAGAAAAATACGTTGACTCGGACAGACTAACTCGTTCGCATGATTTCACTATTTGGCTAACGGGCGGGCCACCCAAAATTAAAATAAATATAGAGCTTTCTCTTACTCCACGTGTTAGGGGTATGTTACCTAGTCCACGCCTACTATTTATTAGGCACTGAAAACCCGAAACCCAGGTGTACAAACTAGAAACCTATCTTAACATCGCAAAATCAAGCTGAAAAATGGGTTAGAACTGCCTGTCATTCTTGGTGTATTGCACACGGACTTAATTTTGACCTTGCCGAAGAAGTTGCGTGTGCCATCAGGTCCATACAAAAACTTTCCTCACCAAAAATCACTACTGGATAAGCTTTTATAGACAAATTTGAAATTATATTCTAACCTTAACCTTAACTTGAACTATCTTTACCCCAATATTGGAAATATCCTTGTCAACACAATGTTGACCAACTGATAGTGAGGCACGGCAAGAAGAATAGTTATGATAATCTATCTTCTGTAAGAAGCGTTCATTTGCTTACAAAGCTAAATAATAAGCCTCATGTCATAAACTGTCAATTCTCAACTTGTTCGGATAGAAATTTTTCGGAGCTTCTCACAAATCGTTCTGGGTCGTGCAGCTGCATCATTTTCATGCCTTCATCAAGAAGAGAAGTGCCCCGCTGTTTGCTTCCTTGTAGGAGATAATATGCACCAAGAGTGCCACGGAATCTGCCTACTTCCCAGTTCCCATTATTTCCTGCCAGCAGTTCTATTATCTCTACAGCCTGCAAGAAGAAAAGTCCATTGTTCATGACAAAATGGACTTTGGTGGTACTATCATTGTTTCATTTTATACTTTGCATTATTCTTCTCATGTGCGGGATCACAGGGATTACCTCCTGATTAGCATTAGCAGGGAGACATTGCCAGAGCGCAGAAGCTAACTACGGTCGAATACCCTTCCGGCAACCATGATTGGCTTTTTTGTGATTAGAATTCACTGCGTATATTTTAACCACTAGGCTTGAGTACTTTTATGAGACGCCTAGAATCTCTAATTGCCATGCCATAGCCGTAGACCCCTGTCAGGTGTAAGTCCGACCAAGGCTCACCTTCTCCATCAGCTTGGTAGCTTCTTGTAGTTTTGCCTCGGAGCTCACCTCCTGCTGCCCTGGATCCTGCAATCTGAAAGCCAGGGATTTGCAGGCATATGCTGTAGGTGTTAGGTAGATTCGAGGCAGATTTGGAAACTCGGTGAGCAGTTTTATTCCCCGTCGGAGGTATGTGATGGATGAGGCGTCTGTTGGTTCTGTGGACTGTCCAATAGTGCAGAGGGTCAACCCTAGAATAATGTCTGCATTTTGGTCGTTGAGTTGTTCAGCAATTCGAATAGCTTCATGCAGAAACTCCATGGCTATTTCACGCTGGTCAAGGGCTAACTTCACTATACCCAGTTGGCGTAAGCAGGCAGCGAAATTGACACCATTTCGATTGCTGAATTCTCCCTTTGCCCGGGTTAAAACAGTCAACGCATTTTCGTATTCGTTCTTGTTGACGTAATAACTCCCCAGAGTTGTGTGACAGGCAGCTAGCTCTTCATTGTACACCCCATTTATGTTAAGTCTGTTGTAAATCTCTACAGCTTTCAGCAACTGGGTTTCACCTTCAGCAGTGTCAAACCAGTGTACAAGCAATGTCCCCAAGTTAGCGAAACCCTTGGCTAATTCAGAAGTTTCGCCTCTCGCATACAGTTTCTCGCGTATGTTCACTCCTCGCAACAGCTCTTTCAGACCATCCTCTGACTTGCACTGGAGAAGACTGATGAGGCCCCGCAGCTCAGCGATTTTTGCTGCACTGTCATAAACAGCGTGTTCGCCGTAGATCTGGTCACAGAGAGTTTGACACTGCTTCGCATCCGTTGTTGCCTGTTGTAGCGAACGCAAGGCAATGAGGTTGTCAATCTTGCTTATCAGACATCTAGTAATATGCTGGTGGGTGTTTTCTGTCTGATTGTATAACTCAATTGCATCGTGGTAAAGCTCATTTGCCTCTTCATGACGGTTCTGATATCGCCGAATGTTTCCTAGATTCATCAACGCATGAGCCATTTCCACTTTCAGGTCCACACCTTTCTGCTTCAGTTGATGGTATACTACCATGAGGTGGCCAATTTCCTGGAGAACCCATTCCTGTGTGTCTGCTGCCTCATCATGTCTCTTCAGTTTGTGCAGTGCAATTCCGATTCTACCCACCGCCATCACCTCGTCTGCTGATCGCATACCTATACCATAGGCACTCACAATGAGTCTACGCCAGTATTTGAAATATCCCAATGCATGAATCGGCTGGTCGGACTCATCATACGCATCCCCAACCATCCCAATACCCTGGAAAGCAACATCACTATCATAGTTCTCCACCAAATAGGCGTACAAGTCCGTGGGCTTGGTTATATCCATGTGGCATTGCCGAAGAGCGTTACCATAGGTTTCAATTACCAGAGGAAAATTGCCTTTGTACTGATATGATCGGGCTAGATGGTAAGGTGTCCCAAATGTCAGCTGCATCTCTGCCAGAATAGTTCTCAAAGAGTTGAGACTTACAGACTTTCCGATCAGCTTAGGGCATAAGTAAGTCCGCAGTGGAATGAGAACTGAACAGTAGGTGATGAACACTGACTCAGGGCAGGTATAGCGTGTGGATGATGTTCCATCGAGCATTGGTAAGAGACTCATGGCATCGTACTGTGAGTTGGCTTTCAGATAAGCTGATATCCTTATGAAGTTTGCCAATGCTAGTTGGAGTCTTAAACCATTGATGGTTTCTATCGGTGTTCCCAAATCTTCCTGGAGAAATTGAAGAGTGTCTGCTGCTGTTGGTCTCTTTAGCTGTAGCAGTATCTTCAGATCAAACATGAGCAATGATGGGAATCGATGAAAATGTTCTTTGGCATTGTGCTCTGTTGGTCCCTGGTCAATGTTTTCATCAGGCTGAAATGAGAACTTCTTCAGATCTTGCTGTAGCATGTTTAGCTTGCGATTGAAAAATTGGGGAAGCAGTGTCGTGCGATCCTCTGGAAGTAGACTGTTGAAGTCCTGAAGCAAGTGGCTGTGTGAGTTTGGTTGATAGATAATTGCTGAAGAGGTGAGGAGATCAGAAAAGTCACCTATAACATCCCCACTGGTCAACCGTGTCAACTCATGCTTCCATAAATCATACAGTTCGGAAGGGGTGAGTATCAGCTGTTTGCCGTTTTTACCCCCATTTCCCGTCGGAATGTTTCCAGCGTTGGTACCCAATCCATCAATCTTAAACCCATTCGGAGCCATGTCTATGAACTTGATTTTCTTCAGCTCTGCAATGTTCATATACTTGAGATTCGTTTGTCTCAAATTGGATATCAGGAAATAGCTGGTGACAGCAAGATGGTGAAGGCGGGACTTAGACTCTTCGCTGCAATTCTCCTCAGCGATAATCATGTACTCGAGGTCAGAGAATGGAGTCATTTCCTGCCGGGCTAGTGACCCAAAGCCAATTACCTCGAAGTCTGCCCCAACATCTCCCACGATGTCATGCGCCTTCGCTATAATCGTCATAGCAAGCTCTATCATGCCTGTAGAACATTGGTCACAGATCTCTTCCATCTTTTTGCAAAAAGATGCGTGGTGTTTGTTGTTGTTAGCGAACCTACCAAGATCCCATATGTTAGACTCTTGGCCGAGTTGTTCGACTTGCCGGCGTAGAGCTTTTAATAGGTTTTGGTGCAGTTGAAGACATTTCTCGATGAACTGTTCACGTTCTCCTGTAAGGAAGAACTGTTGCAGGCGTGTGGTGTCCACTTTTGCCTCATGTGTAAGGTACGCATGCTCCAAGCCTCTTGCAGAAAGAGATGACTCCAGTTCCAGAGCTGCGTCCCGAATAGCCATGGAGTTGTACAGGCTATGTGCCTACAAACAGAACAATGGCATTCTGTTATGAGGAAGGCAACTTCGAATAGACCACACTTTTTACCAATGGTACACGTTGGCTGGTGCTGGTATCATCATTGCCCAGATACGATTTCCTCGCATTAAACCTTACTGAACGTCACCATCATACTGAAAATTGACTGCGGGCTCAGGTATCACAGATAGTCAGATGACAAATGACCACCCTTAGTACTGAAAAATGTGTATATTCCACCAGATTCATTGGTTAGAGTCTAGTAAGGGTCATCACTCCACCTCCACTGCTCCAAAGGGATCCGTCGGAAGCACAATCCCAGATAATTTTGGAGTCAATGTGCCAAACCAGTGTTTCAGGAAAAGGTAGCCAATTCTTTCACTGCAGATTACCTCTCTTCCCAGTGCAACATTGTGCTGTTATTTGAATAGATATTGTTGCGAAGTTAAATACTTAAATGTACTTTTCTAACGATCTTGGTGCAAGACTGGAAACCAGCAAATGTGCTGGGTAATCCGTAGAAGATATGTTGTTTGGTTGACGTCCAAGGCCGATTGGAATCATCCCGAGCGTCCAACCTGAGGCCGACGGGAAGACTGGTGGAGTGAAGAGCCACCTTAATAACGCTATAAACAGGGAGACTAGTGTGTATCCACTATAGTAATCTGGAACCTCAATTTAGATCAGTTCTTCCCTCCAACACCGTTAAATACTGGAAGAGTGTATCCTAACTACAGCCCTACTGCAGCCGGTTCTGTGCCAATTTGACTAATCTACCTAGAAGTGCGGGCATCTTATGCATATGCATACAGGTGAATCCATACATCCATTGTCAGTGTGTTGTTATTCTTTTCCTTAAAGGGGTTATGTCACGGTCAAATGTAGACGCAAGAGTTGTGTTCCCCATTCTTAAAGGGAGGCAACTCCGCATTCATTGCGGCGATAGCGAGTGGTCTTTTCCCCGAAAACGAATATCTGTCACTCGAATAACTACGACCCGAATGGCCCAAATAGAAATAAAATGAGATCTAAGTACTAAAACTTAGTAACCTAATGATTTTCACTCCCTCATAACATCGGGTAGAACTCAAAATTGAACGTTATATTGGAGAAAGTTGAAGTTATAAGAAATGCTTTGCTGGGTTTTCCCTTGCCCTAAATAGAGGCTGTTGCATTTGGGCCTCTACAATTGCGCATTAATGACACTAACGCTTGCTGACCGAGGTGACAAACTGCACTCTGAAACCCTATTTCTATATTTTTGTTGAACCTTTTCTCTATTCACACTTGTGTAATTTCAGCTCTAGTGTACACCTGCAAGAGGATTTTCCAAACACTAGCGCGTAAGCCGATAAGTCAAAGCAAACACCAACAGCTATGTGTTAATTCCCTATCTCAAGGCCAATTCTGTTGCGTCGACGGTCTGAAAAGTGTGTCGCCAAGGGCTCTAAGTATACGCATTGGATAGGGCTATATCTAACCTTCCATTTGAGCTGAGTATTGGGCTCATTTGTTCATGGTAGGCTGCAGAATCTAAAAACAGGTGGACACTTTTGGCCATGACATAACCTCTTAAATCATTTGAATAGAGTTAAGACTCACCTAAGCTGACGAGACTGTAAGTATGCCATAAACTCCATTTATACATGGGGAAAGTGTGTTGCTGTACAAATAGACTTACCCTGACATAGTTAGCCCAGTTGTTATTGAGCTCTCTATCATAGTCGCCATATAAAGCCTTCAAGTTATAGAGTTTGGCTAGCTTGAGAAGGTGTGGCGCTTGCTTCTGCAGATCATCACGGCTGTAATCCTTACTAAATGCAGCCGTTACCTCCTCAAATTCCTCTGGGAAATTTATATTCTTTCTCAGCATTTCTGAAAAGTTATACGCCTTAAATGGTTTACCTGCCATGAGGTTGACAGTTGAAATTTGTTAATACTGTATGTGAACTAGTGAGTTTTATCTCGTATGACATCTTGGCTGATTTGGTGAAGCAGCCGGGTTAGACATTTGCCGTTTGCACCAGTTATGACGTAGAATGTAGCACCATGAGTGGGTCAGTATTAATGCTCTACCTCATCGTGAGGGGTCAGTATCAATGCTCCACCTCATCGTGAGGGGTCAGTATCAATGCTCTACCTCATGGTGAGGGGTCAGCATCAATGTTCCACCTCATAGTGAGGGGTCAGCATCAATGCTTCACCTTACAGTGAAGGGTCAGCATTAATGTTTCACCTCATAAAGAGTGGGTCAGTATCAATGCTCTACCTCAAAGCGAAGCTTGTTTTTGTTGTGTGTGAGGAGCTCACCGCGATTAGAATTAGAATCCAGGTTGTCTTGGTTGCTAGTGCTCAACTTAGGAGCTAACCAGATACCCAAACAGGCCGAACTAGTAATACAACAACCAGAAAAGGGACCTAGGAGACTGGCCAGTAGTCTATGATTATGACCACTGTTTGTGTACAGTGTACCGCAGCTGCTAACCACAACTAGCAATAGACATCATCAGCCATACTCAAAAACAGTCTTCACCCACTGTCTTCTTTTCTGTCTATTCAATACTAACCTGCATATTACGGTAACCCCTGTAGAGTGACAGTTGATTAAACACTAGCTGTGACTACTTGTGGAATACTTACTCAGCTGACAGAAAGTTGGATTTATGTCCGGGTTGAAGGGGCGGATGCAGTAGACAAAAGACCCCCAATCTAGCTTTATAAGGATTAACTTTGCTCTGAATGCAAACAGAAAGGTGCAGTTTATTCACTAACGAGTAGGATTGAATGACAACAGTATTATACTTCAAGCCAACTGCTATTATCACTTGCTCATGTGATATTATGCCTGTGGTCATAATTGTAACGTGCCCCTTGCTACGGCCCTACCACTCTACCGACCCTGTGTCTATCTCAGCTATTGCATCACACTCTCTAATGCCATCACTGAAGGTTTTCGCTTGGTTTTCCCAGTACGGATTTCCCTTTTTCCCTCCTGGATCTCTATAAATTACTGTAGTTTACCCAACTGTATCCACCTATAATGTCAATGTATGTATTATCTATGCTAAACATGGGGCTACATGTCTACAGTCTAGAGCTACACTTCAGTATCAGTAACTGGCTGATGTGTTTACTAAAACCCCCTGCATTTTGAATTGAGTTGGTCCATTAACCCATCACTGGCATTAGGATATATGTCACCTAGCTATCCTCCGCCACCCAAGGAAATAGTGAACATTATAGCGGGTTATGGACATTGAATTAAATGGGTCACTGCTCTTGCCCCCATGTATTTAGGTTGGGTTTATTTCTTTACACAGAGTCTATTCAGGCATGACTCACTGTTAGAGCAATCATCACATCATACTATTCTTTTACAGATGAGACACTCCATGACTCGTGTGCTCTCGTACTCAGTGCCATGTGCAAGGTGTGCCCTGACAGGCTGGATGAGCACAAGGCCAGAGCACTGCCTCTCGTCTTTCTAGCTATGCACAAAATCAACAAGCATGCCACAGGTAATCACTCAATGAATCAAATAATGGAAAATCGTCTCTTATACCGAGGTACGAAAAATGTGAGTCAAAATCTTCTCAATTCAACAGATAGATGGACTTCAGTCCTTCAATGAAGGGCTTCCAGCTTCCGCTTCTTATGCTAAAGTTCAGTTTATTGTCCGATTTCTGGGGTATTTAGGGGTAGGAATGTTAGTACTTTGTCCCGTGAAGTGTAAAATTCAAAGGTATAATGTAAGCATGTCCGGCTATTTGATAACCAAAAACTCAACACTATCTGGGACACAGTGCAAGTTGTATCTAATTCTTTTGGCCTGGCCGTAGTAATTCAGCAATGCCAGCGAAACTCCATTATAGGCCTACTAATGAAGAAACTAGTTCGATGTGTCCTGGGTTGATCCTTCAGACTAACTCACTAAGGCACTCGGCCAATACCTGAAAAAGTGCGGATGCTAGAAGTGCTTGGTGCCAGCAACACTAACAGTTTTCTTCTTCATGTCACTATAAATCATTTCTGTTACGACCAGGGCGATGAGCACTATTGGATATAGATTGGTACTTGATAAGACCAGCCTTTCCGCCTAGGCCATTTGTTCCTAGTAAAACCAGTGACATATGCCACTGGAAAAACTAACAGATGCAAATAACCTTATTTCTCATTGAACAGTTGGGGAATCCCTACATGCTCTCATAGCAACAAAAAGAGTAACTTCCTGTCTTATGACAGAGCAGCTGTCAGGGGCAGGGTCTCACTCGGTTCGTCTCACTCGGTTCGTCTCACTCAGTTTGCCTCGCTCGGTTCATCTCACTCGGCTCGCCTCACTCGGTTCGCCTCGCTCGGTTCGTCTCACTCGGTTCGTCTCACTCGGTTCGC
>Ga0224511_10004416_pt1 | contig 10622 bp, 9 predicted proteins | sample SF_May12_sed_USG_2_FD_169988 | JGI IMG/M metagenome (GOLD analysis project Ga0224511, IMG submission 169988) | Sediment microbial communities from San Francisco Bay, California, United States - SF_May12_sed_USGS_8_1 | ecosystem: Environmental > Aquatic > Marine > Sediment | place: USA... | reverse complement strand
TTACCGCTGTTTATATGGGTGCTGAGGTATTTACTTACTATAATTTTCTACAGAACTAGATATATTTCGTAAATGTAGCCTTCCGACGAGTTTCTACCATAAAGTGGAAAATCACACCTGACCCTATTTTTCCCTTGCAGTTCACTGCATTTGAATTATCCACGAAGGCAATATGGCAGCACCTTCACAAAAAGGAGCTCAGTCTTCAACAAAGATCTGCATTACACTTTGTCAGCGGGGGAATTGCTGGAGGCATAGCTACTATTGTGTCCTACCCTCTGGATGTGATAAGAACCCGTTTTATTGCACAGCAACCAGGAAAGGTGAGGCTGTGGATAATACAGGTAGTAGGTTAGTCCTCCTCACCAATACTAACACTGTTAGATAGTTAGTATGGAACTATTGGTGGGACAGTTTGAGAGGTGTTCAATGCGCAGGCATTCACAATGTAGATTGAAAAATTGTGCGCCACTTCACGGTCACATTTTCCTATATTTATTTAAAAATTTGTTGCTGTGATATCACATATTTCCACAGAATGTGTTCTTCTATGTTACTCATGTTACCCTGACAGAAATGTTGGGCGTAGATGACTTATTTGTGGAATGTCTCCATCACCTGTCTATGCAGGGGTATAACAGTATGTACATTGCTGTGACGGCCATATACAATTCTGATGGACTGCGAGGATTTTACAGAGGTTTATGGGCTGGTCTCCTACATGCTATTCCTCAAGCTAGCCTACACTTCGGCTGCTATGAAACCTACAAGCAAATTCTTTCACCATTGGTACCAGATACCTATCTAGGTAAGTATGATCTCTTGTATTCAATTCTGCCAAATTTCATCCCGGTTTTCTGCGTGACATTGGCGCCATGGATACACCAATATTCTTTGGGAGTTGTCCCCTTGTCAATAATTTGTAACAAGGGAGAACACCTCCGGATTATTTCCACAGTTTTTAACTACAAAGCATGAACAACAAACTTTTTAAAGTTCTAGTAGCATTGTGCTTAGTTTAAAACTATGAAAGGGTGTGTTTTTACGCATTCTGTTTTGTTATTTATAATACACACATAGCGCCTTAATTCTTTTCTTTATACTTGGCAGCTAGCCCTACCAAAGTTTTCTTACAAATCATAAATTATATAGTTGATATTTTGATGAGATTTATTATCAATGTCTTTGAGTAATCCGTGTTTAGTATGCGGTTTTGGTTTTTCCGTTTCAGGCTCCGTAGGCGTGTTCAGTGGAGCAGTCGCTGGTGTCACATCCAAGCTCATAGTCTACCCCTTTGATACGACCAAGAGACGATTGCAAGTGGTGGGCTTCGGTCATCACAGAGAGGCATTTGGTCAAACTAAGGTGTACTCTGGGGTATGGAGCTGCATTTCTCGAGTTCTCCTCGATGAAGGAATACGCGGTTTATATAAAGGAGTTAGCTGGGCCCTGCTAAAGTCAGGTGTCTCTACTAGCATGTACTTTTATTTTTATGAAAGGTTTTGCCAAGCATTTCGATATTACCAGTTTTATGATGAAGGAGGGTAGTTAATGTTTACAATTTTTTGTGTGCCTGACTCAGTCAAATGTTCTTCCGTTGCTGTGCCAAATGACCCATTACTCAGTACAATCAAAGCTTATGTTAGGTTTTTTGTTGTGTATAATACTTTTTTAATTAAATAATTGTTTGATTTGTATAAAATACATACGTACTTCAGTCTCACAAGTTTGAATAATAGCCAGTAGAAATAATCCCATGATGACGAATGAGAACATAAAACCTGTAGAAGGATTGTTGAAGAGGCATAGAGGGCTGGAGACTATTTGTCAACATTCAGCTGGCGATCGGAGAGTTGGATTTTTTCTCCGGGCTTAAATGCAGGCATGCCCAGGTACGGACATGTTGAACATCGGAATGCGTCTCCAAGATAACACTACAAAAAGCAGTTTCATTGTTTATTGTTTAGAGTCGCCTACCTAATCCCTTTTAGTGGTGTGAGCCGACAACTCCTAATAACACAAGTTAACCTTTGCTACACACCACATCAGGAACCAGGCTTTGTATACCGGGTGTAGCATACCAAACGCAGAATAACTATGCATATTGATACAGTTCATTCAGAGAGGTTTCACCTATATTGACAGCAATGCTTATGAGTTTACAAAGTTACCGATAAGCCATAGATTTCATGGGTTGCTAGTTTGGAGCTTGCAGTGCTGCCCTAGCATATAGGAAAATGTACAATTGGGAGCGGTCTCTATAATATCAGGCAAATCTCTCTGATCTCTCGACTACTGGACTACTATTTTATATCATCATGTTGAGACTCTGCATAGAAGAGATGAGAAACTTGGCCAGTGAAACTATGCAAGACAAATCAACACCGGTAAAAAACTCACACTGCCGCATGATGAAGTAACTGGTTTGGATTTCAGTTTCACACCTGAAGACTCCGCCTCAACCTCATTAGCCAAGCCACATGTACAGTTCTTACAGGCCTTCTTTTTACCAGTTCCGGGCCCGCAAGCGGCTACAACCAAAACACTGAATATCAGACTTTTCCAGGTCATCACGGAGCTATGTCGTGGTTACACATACTTCCTCGAGCAGACATTTCCTTCCGGGTGTGTCAATGAAACCAAATAGCAAGGACACTGGCACAACTGGTACAAAGATTGGTGCATGGTATGATGGTGCAATACAAACATATGAGCTCTTGAGCTGTAAGCTCAATTTTCACAGCAGTCTCCAGACTTGTTTCCGGAGTAAATTACGTGCGTCCACCCCATTGTTACCTCGCAGCGATGATGGATCAGGTTTTTTAAGGTCATTCTCATCCAGTAAGTCATCGTCATTAATAAGCTCTAAATCATCATCTAGCATATCATCTGTATCCAACGACCATATAGCCACCTTGGGCGCTTCATTTTTATTTTCTGCCTTCTCTAAAAATACACCAGAAATTCACTGAAAGCTTTGAAAGTCAACAGGTAACCTTTCACCATAAATAATAATGAGTAGAAAGATTCTTGGGAACAGCAAACAACTTACTTGCGAATGAAAGCTTCAGTTGAGAGCTTGATCCGACTTCATAGCTAGGTTTCTTCGCCGTGAATTCCAAAAGCTCCTGCCCATTTAGGCTCAGTTTATCACTATCGGTGAGCACCAGAGCATCACACTGTAAAAAATGAAGATATAATGTATAAAACAAAGATGAGCGTCCGCTCAGGGTCCGGAGGCAATGAACAGTTACTTTAGAAGACAAATTCTACTAGGCAAATTTTCCTTTTTTACTTCTGGTATTGGTTTATATAGAGACATTCCAATGTTACCTTTTAGGCTGAAGGATACAACTTTTGCCTATCCGACTGGAACTCTTGGAAAAATCTAAATGGAGTTTTCATTGACTGACCTTTTTAGCTTCCACAAACCCAGAGAATTTGAGTTTGGCTAAGGACGACGTCTCTTGCTCGCTGGTCTCCCTCATAAGAAGCACTCCAGAAGGCCTGAGAATTCTCAGTAACTCAGCCAATGTAGCCTCACTTTGTGTAGTGTATGGTGGGACAATTCCAACCAATGCAACATCAAATGAGCTCCCCGCATGGTTAGCTGTAGTAAAAGAAAGAGCATAATAATAGCAACCGTAAGACACCAGTGGTCTATACCAGTGTGATCAGGCTAATGACTGTCCTACAATAAAGCTATACCAGAAATGCTAGACTATTTAAATTATTCATCAGAATGAATGGGCATCCGTGTTCAGTAATTTCGCTGCTAATTTTCTCATCTTAGGTTTAGTAATATAAATAATATATGTTACTTAGTAATTGATTCGTAATAACTTAGCAAGTGACTGGTCAAGTGATTAGTATATAGTAATACTAGTAAATAATACTAATACTAAATAATAGTCTAATAGTAATACTATATTAGTAATACTAAATAATAGTACTACTAGTACTACCACTAGACTACTAGTACTAGTACTAGTAGTACCGTACTCAGTGACCAGTCACTTGTCAGGGGTCAGCCGATAGTCCCGTCCGTAGTGCTTCAAATGACCGAGAGTTTAACGCCTTTTTAGAGCGTACCCATTTGTAAGCGGTCAGCATTTTCCAGTTGAAGGTGATTCGTTAGGCCCTTCAATGTTTCAGCTGTAGTCTTCACCTCCTCGTGATCAGACTTCGATGACCAAAGGAAAACGACTCTGGTGTCTGCCTTAATACCAACGGAAGAGAACATGCTTATTCTGCTCAATTACGTCGACAAATAGACAAGAATGTAGACTATGGTGGTAGAGTGAAAGGCAGAGTAAATGATAGAAGTTAACGTAAACTTTCAATCAATGACTGAGTGACTGTGAAAGACAACTGAACAGAATTTTGCTGACCCTTCACCGGATATAACTTATCACGTGGAACCAATGATGACTCCCGATACATCATTAAAAAAGGTCTGAAGTCGATCCGCTATGCGTACTTTTAGGCAAACATCCCTCCTCTACGTTGTTATTTCGCGATTGCGCTATAATTTGCGGATACCGCACGACCTTTTGGCCTAGTGGCAAAAATCTCTACTCATCTTTTTCTGGTTGTTGGCGAGCAGAGGTGCTCCCAACTTCTTAAAGTTAAATAGCTCTACACAATATGAGCTCACTTAGCGCGTTGTAATGCGAAGTCTTTCGCTGCCTGCTTGCTGCTGGAGACGCTAGACATTTAACTAGCACTGAAAATGGCGTCTATAATAAAAAATCAGATTGTAAAGCATCTGAGCAAGTGAGTACTCACGTCTCACGAGTCACGAGTCACTACTCACTCAGTACTCAGTCATGATTAATGATTGAATCACTCAGTCACTATTATTTAGCAATGATTTATTAATGCTCATGATCAGGCATGACTCACGTCATAGACTCATGTACCACCATCACATTCACTATTCAGTCACAATAATTAGAATTACAATTCACATCATCATTGATCGACACATCAGCATATTCAATAATAAGCGGCTATTCTATTAGTATTAGTATTACTATTAGTATTACTATTAGTATTAGTAAAGTATTAGATTTTCTATGTAGTTGATTTAATTTATTTTAATATCACTCAGACTCAGAGTCAGATAGTCACTAAATCTATTCGTAGTCTAAGTCTTATCTTACATAGTAATAGTTCATAACTTAGTTATAGTTATAAATATTACGACTTACGTTAAGTTATACTTAATACTAGTTATAGTTATACTATGACGTTACGTTATGCTGACTGAGTGATTGTGACTTCTTACCTAATTTGTATATTATTAATTTATTATATAAACTCCAGTTACTGATTTCACTAATACTACTAGTACTGCTTGTCTACTAGTTTCTAGTCAAAGAAATATTTAACCTTCGGTCACCATGTCTCACGGTTATTATATTAGGTTCTTTTCCTGCCCAATTTTATTGATAGAGCCGTAAGTGTAAACAAAACCCGCATGATGGCAGCAGTGACATAAAGTCACATATGTCACTGATGGCAGTGTAAAAGTTGATTACAGCTGAAGAGATAGCGTGTTTATATTGAACTTTAAATTGAATGTTTTAATGAATTAATAAATAAATACTACTGTGGCGCAGGGAGTTTTCTGGAGCGCGTTTATGCTTAGATTGTAAGTAATAAGTTTCTGTTCCATTTAGAATTAGATCAACTTTCCTTGGATTGTGCGTTATTGCATCAATCATCTGCAGGATGATTCCTATTGGTTTTGTGTTGGGACTCTCTGTTTCTGCCGTGACAAGACTAAGAGTTATTTGCTTGAACTCTCCAATCTTACTAAACATTTGTTTGAGGAGCCATGGTTTTGGTTCCAAAACAACAAATAGTCATGGTGACCTATATCAGCTAAAAGATAGGGGTGCGCTGACTTTGATCAGCGACAGATTGTGTTTTATTTAATCCTCGCTCGATCATAATCTTCACATGGGATTGGCAACACAGGTCACCCTAATACTATATTTCACCCATATATGTTGGCTTTGGGCCTGACCAGAGCCCTTCAGGGGGCTCTTAGCCTGTCTAGTCTCGGTTAAACGCTAGTATTGTCTTCTCATTGGTTCAGTCTACCAGGAGTAACCAGGCACTCCTGTAGCTGTTCAGATAACTACAAAGGTCTCTCAAATTCCCACCAAACATGATGAATCCTGCTGCCTGTTTTCATCACCTATAACCCATAAACTCTGAGCCAGCAATATGTATCACATTGAGATTCCTCACCTTTGTGCTGGCATAGTGGCATCTTCATATCAGTTTTGTTTTGGTTTGAAAGGGAGAGAGTTTTTGACTAACCAGACTAACTTCCAATGGCCATGAGGAACTCTTACAGACAAAATACCCCACCGAAATTGGCATTCCAAAGCAGTATGATACCATTGCCCTGTGATAGACATGACTGTTGTTTCATTTTAGATTCACCAAGAATCTGTCTCCAGATAAGATCCAGTTGAGCACGCTGAAGGGCGAGGGGGAATTATCTAACCTAGAACTGAATGAGGATGTTCTCATGGAACTCATGGACCTGCCCACATGGCTAACTTTAACTAAGGCTGTGTGCAACAAAGTTAGCATAAAGGTAGGACTATGATAAAACTGAAAAATTTCGTTGGCAGTTGCTCCAGCTTTTGGCGTCATGATTGGAGATAGTGCTGTCATGTGTGAACAAAATCTCGCAAGTATGGACACGGTCACTATATTGGTGCATAAATCTTCTTTTAACAGATACAATGGAGCAAGCTAAAATCCCAGCCTATCAGAGTGGTGAGTTATCCATAACAACTTAGTGATAAAGTATCCTTTATCTCTACTGTCTGAGAATGGCTTCAAATATTTTGGCTGATCATAGGACCTTCATTTGTGGTGAATGTTTGTTGGTAACACACTCAGAGTTCCTGTAGTGAAACTCAGTTTTGTAATATTGGCCCCAATGCACTTAATAGCTTAATTTTATAGAGAACCAGTCTACCCAATTATCCGTCCTTCATTTATAGAGCTTTACCTCCGGAAATCCAGAGACTATAATTATAACTCTGCATTCAAAGAGCAGCTTGCTCTAGTTGACGGCTCCCTTATTGAATTTAATTCGGACTAAAATCAATGGTTCCTGCTCCTAAGTCTCTGCGTACTGTTTAGACTTTTAGGGACTCCCCTTGAACAGCTGCATCCACTATTTGCTTATCTCGTTTGCAGTATCTCGATGAAGTGATGGTATCCATGAATATGTCGGAGACGCTGCGAGAGCCAGCCAGCGATTCCTCCTTACCAAGCTATAGGTAACCTCCCAATGATAAAGCCTCATTGACTCTGACAAAGTCACCAAATGCAAGACCTAAACATGTGCCTTAGTGTGTGTTTTGCAACCATGAGCAAAACCTTAGGCGTGAGTCAGACATTAGCTCCAGCTGCTGTCAGCACAGCATCGCTGTGATGCCTCCTGCAACGAAGTTTTGTTGGTAGCACTGCACTGCAGCTTATGATATGTTACTGCGCGGATTATTCAGACTGCTCATAGGCTTGATGATTGAAAGGTTCTTCATCCCTTTAAGGTGTATTGATTTGAGTAATGAGATTAGACAGCAGCTACCATTTCCGTTTGGCTGCCTCGTCATAAACGCGTTTCGTAACTGCAAAGCTCGGCAGTTTGCTGTCGCCCTTCATAACTGCAAACCATGGCAGTTTGCTGTCGCGTTTCATAACTGCACAGCTCGGCAGTTTGCTGTCGCGTTTCACAATTGCAGCTCGGCAGTTTGGCATATGTACACCTGAAATGACTAGTCAACCGGGAATATTATGCTTGTATCCCTTGGTCTACCAGCGCAATCCGTCGTTATTGGCATCAAAATGTACACTGTTTCTTCCGAGGTTTTGCTGTAATGTCCATGTATTCTATTAGGGTTATATTGCAGTTCTGGTGGACGATATGGATTTCTTGACCGAGTAGTTGATGGGATGTACGTACAAATTAATACAGTGGTCATCAATTTTACATCAGAGGCCTTCTCAGCTAATCTAAATGTGAGTAATTGGTTTGCTCTGTATTGACCATCGACTAATTAAAGCTGAGCAAGATGAATAGTCATTTATTATGTCTGTTGCTAGATATCCCGTGTAATAGTCCAGTCCAAGACACCCACATGGCGAGTGGCGAATGACCTGCAGTATACCCGCATAAGTGAAAAACATCGCGACTTATTGATGACCTTCAAGGAGATAGATTGGCAGACATTGAAGATAGAGGCAGACTGCATGGTGGGAAATAAGCAGCAGACAACTCCACTACGGCTTATCACCAACCAGAGTAAAATACGAATTACTGTCAAGAAGAGATACTCAGGTTTGTTTCTAGCAAGACTCTAGGTGGCGCTAGGGCTGTCCTTGTGACAGACACGTTTACTATCAGTAGCTGTGTTGCAGTACCATCAATAATGTAATTAGCATATTGAGAATAGGGGGATTGTTTTGTAGACAGCTCTATTGTGGCCACCAAGGTTCAGTTTATCATGGATGACCTGCTATGGATACTGACTGACTCTCAGAGTAAAGCGGCAGCTGTTTTCGCTCGTCATCTCAAATCTAATATAGATAAAGCGAATGAAAGAAGTAAACTCAGAGCTGCTCACACTATACAGGTAACTGGGTGAGCGAGGTAGCTCAGTCGTTAACAGACCTGGGCTGGCAACCCTAAAAGCCTGGGAACGAATCCAGGCCACGGCAGGCCCCCGTTGTTCGTATGAGGTCCTCACATTTATCATAGCTCCTACCACCCCAACAAGCCTCAGGCTTAGGAGATCTGTTAAATAGGATGGCCCAGTGTCTGAGTAGAAAAAAACTCTGTATGTACAAATTAATATTTCATGTACACGTGTGCGTGCGTAACAACTAGGTTCAGAGTGATAATCAAGATGGATTTATATGTTGTTTTCTACGCACATCTGTTATTGTTTTAGAAACAGAAGCAAGCTCAACAGAAGCCAAATTCACAGTATAACAGCAATTCTCCAGCGACGTCTTTGTTCAACAAGTTTGATATAGCAGAAAGCTCGTATCATGTACAAACACATAGAATTGATCTCCATATATGTGATGATGTAAACAGTAAGTTTATCTATGAAGTTGTTAGTCATTGGACAGAACTGGTAGCATAGGTTATATAACATGTTATACACAATGTGCTTGTGTGGGCGAGTTACTGTGTGGTTGGTTTCAGTGATGCCCCTGTTTTGATTTATTCATTGTTCGAACCTGGGTGCGAATTCTAGTCATGTCAGACTCCCGCTGTAGTGTGAGCTCCGCACACCAATCCTCACTATGAGATGGACCATTGATATTGACTCGCTCATGGTGCACCACGCTTAACCGCAACTGTTGAAAAAACAAGTCTCTAACCCGGCAGGTTTAATCACAGTGGTGAAGGCGTAGTTCAAAGAAGAAATATTGATAGTCATCACGCTTTTACTCCTACTGTAAGTCCAGTATGTCATCATTGTAGTTCCAAACAAAACACGAGGGGTCCACGGCGGTGCTGTCGGTATTGCGTTCATGAAACTCAATCTCAGTCACTATCCAGCTCGACCTGTCGGTAGGTATGGTCTTCTGAGCCCAGAAAATTACACATAGTGATATTCCTATGCTCTTAGGGTTAGGTCTGGCTGTCTATAGTTTTAACCACGATATTTTATTCATATGATCGCATACGGTTAGTTCGCAACCAACACATCTATGCATATGCATATATGACATGGTTAGGTAGAGTATAATGGTGCTCTTTGTATATGACTATGCCAATGGCCACCCATTTATTGTGTTATGAAACCTCGCCAAGAGCAAAACGATCACATGGTAAACCTAAAAATCAGCCATAGAAAAATAATTAGTTCAAAATATGAATATATAAAATTGTAGAGACTTTGCCCAACAAAGGGCTTAGGTGGAAAAGTCAAATGATTGCTTATGTGCGTATAATCATTTTATGGGTGATCGGTTCTGTTTTAGGGGACACCAGAAAGAATTGGTCGAACTATAATGACAGCATGGAGGGTAGAGATATCTGGACTAAGGAGTTGCTAAAAAACTACATCTTGCAGCTCAGTGCTAAAGTAGAGCAAGGCGTTATAAAGCTGAAACCAGAAATCACTCCTGAAATCATTTCTAAAGGATTGATAGAGAGGTATGATCTGCTATCTGTACCGTAATGAGACTTCCCATTCTCAGAGACATATGATGTGGGGCATGGTAACATTCAATTTAGTATTTCACCATTATTCTAAGAACAAAATAATGTACCATGTAATATCCTGATCACCTCTCCCTTCTCATGAAAGAGTAACCTAGTTCTCGGCGGGTGACTGACCCCAACATGCCAGATCTATCCCCTCAGTCTTGTAGTGTAATGCTACACACTTAAATCAGCGGGTTCTCTGGTAGTGTAAGTCGGACCTCAGTTAGCTCAACTGCCTCATTCCATGCATTATCTAGCTATCTAGCTTGCCAACTAACCCCCATAATCCGTAATGAAGGGTTTTATTTTTTCATATGGGTATGTGCTGTGAATAAGAACACCATATTGTAGAGTAACTACATTT
>Ga0224511_10004415_pt1 | contig 10623 bp, 5 predicted proteins | sample SF_May12_sed_USG_2_FD_169988 | JGI IMG/M metagenome (GOLD analysis project Ga0224511, IMG submission 169988) | Sediment microbial communities from San Francisco Bay, California, United States - SF_May12_sed_USGS_8_1 | ecosystem: Environmental > Aquatic > Marine > Sediment | place: USA... | reverse complement strand
TAGCCGTTAATCCCTATACAGTAAATGCGAGTTTTATTGTAGAAATTGGATTATTTATGATTATTTCATATCATGCCTTGAGGAAAAACAATCTGTGATGCTATTTTAGAATGGCGATGATTCTCGATCCAGTGCTTTCATTTCCTTTTATAGGCTATTATTGATTGGTACAGCCAATGCAACGAAAAAATCACAATCAATTAATGCTCAGCAGATTTGTGGGTGGTGTTGGTAACCCCGGTGTAGGGATATAGATTTGTGGGTGTAAAGTATGAAGTGAATATGAAAACGTTAGCAGCCGGTGTGTCCCCTAAATCGATAAAATATTACACAACAAGTTAGACAAACAGTGAGAATAGAGTTCAGAAACGGACTGCAAATAGGTTTTATCAATAAACTACTGGAAGACATAGTAAAATATGCTAATAGAGACAGGATATCAATAGATGACCATGTAGCTGAGTCGTCTGTAGGTGTTCGTGGGTATCGGAAAGTGGCATTTGACAGTTCTGCACGCGCTACGAACTTAATTACATCAAGAAGGATGAGTGGAATTTAAATCGCCGTTCGAATGGCACGTGGATTCGGAAAAATGGTAGTTGTTAGTAGCCTACTAGTAGTACTAATACTTCCACAGACAGTTCTTAGCAAGGATTTTAGTTACTGGAAAGATGAGTGGTATAGATGGAAGTCTAAAGGTAAGGAAGCCGTATTGCTGCCGGATTGTTCTGGATTGTTCTTTGTCTGCTACTAATAGATATAAGTGGACGATAATCGAATGGAGGTAAAGTAACTTCATTGGTACTTGTCCGTTCATCAGACTACTTGCCCGCAACACTTCTAAACTGGATAGCCATTTTAGCTTAAAGTCAAATATCATGGCGCGCGCAAGCAATTAGCTGAACGATGAATGATAAAATGAAACTATACCATAGATACAACTGTACGAATATAGAAGGTATCTTACTAAGTACATTTGAGTGCAATTATAGTGCAACTACTTGTAACATAATGTAAGCACGCGTCAATCTCGTTGTCATTTTATTGAGTAGCCACTTGGTAACGGGCAGCCTAGAGCCTATGGAATGATGCTTCCCACTCCATATACTCAGAAACCAGGCAAAGCTCCCGGTTTTTAGGATGACTATCAATGAATGGATACCTAGTGTTTGCCTGTGAATTAAACGGGTGGCCTTCAGTAAGTCTGAATAAGATTTTGCATATTCCAATCAATAATTCCTACCCTTCCTAAGTGCTTCGCCTTAGTTGGAATCTGGCGTGTGACATAAAAAAGCATTCCTCATCAGCTTGCGGAGATAGTTTTACTGACATTGACACTGCATCATAATGAAATCATATATCTGTTTGGGTGCAGTTTTAAGGATTTTTCAGTAAACTGTAAATGCGTTACTTGATTACTCATCATTACACAGCTTAATTTTATATGTATACACAACACCATACCGGCTCAGATGCTAAAACATTACATGAGTTTGAGATGTAGGCTTTACCTAAAGGGCAAACTCCCATTAACTTTCTAATGTTAAGAACAGCTAGCAGGAGTGGTACAGAAATTGGTCTACTGAGCCATTAGGAGACTTCCTGCATACACCTGTGTGCCCTATAGATAAGTTAATTCTGTGGTTGGGCATCCGTCGGCGCGATCCTAAACCAACAAGGGTGTTGTGAAAGACAAAGTTTTTTGCGTAAACTGAAAATTGAATTAGAGACCATTGTCCAAGGTTTAGTACGCGATCCACTAAGCCATCGCTTCACCCTAGTGGCTGGAGTGGGAGGGTTAGAGAGGTTAAAATCAGAGTTCAAAAGCTATCAAAAGAAACTCTAGGTTAGATTGGAACGCATCTTGTACCACCACTTGGGTTGGCAACTAGCCACTGAATTCATGCAGTCAATCAGTCAAATTTAAAGCAGCAGTTAAACGTAGGCCTATAAAACTATTCAAAAGTAGATAAGTTCAAACTTGAAGTTCTCTCTTTCTTCGTTCCGAGCTCGGTTAATCGTTGATGGCTGTTTACCAGAACTCCTTACCCCCATTGACTAATGGGTGATAGGTTTAGAAACAAGTGAACAAACTCTATGGCTGAGCTGGAGTTGAAGTCAAAGAGCGGTTGATTTAATTGTATAAATTAGTAACTACTGACTGGTAAACTTTAATCTAGCCCGATCCTGATCAATATATTCTCTAAGTATAAAAGGTTTTAAGAGGAAATAGGTGCATAATATAAAACTTGCTTGTTGTTTAGGTCTGTTTAAGGTAAAGGTTTCCTTTAGCCATTAGCTGTGTGGAAAAAGTGGCTGTTAGAGAATCAAAATCTGCCTCGACGCAAACACTTGGCGAAGGCAACGTGTATTAGAAATCTATACCCATATTGTGCGTATTTACCGACCCATAGGCGCATGCATAAGCTCCTGCTCCCCCCCCCCGAATCTCCATTCAGAAACTTCCTGATTTCTCCTCGGATGTTTCAAACACCAGTCGCCATAGCCGTTTACACCAGTGACATATGTCATTGTTAATACACAGTTCTCTAACAAGTGTTGTATTTTCCTTCTTACCAGGAGTATAGTCAATAGGTTTGCAGAGAGAACATACTTGAGGTGCTATACACGCGCAATCAACTATAACATTCGGTATAGGGTTTTTTCTGTTCAGTTACTCAGATCTTTGAATGTAGCCGGTGTAGCCGGTGATGGCAGGACGGCGGGATAACAGGATAGCGGGATAGCTGCTGGGGTCGCAATTGTGAGATACTGGGTTCAACTTTTGGTCATGCGAACTCTGGTGTGTGTATGAGCTCCTTTCTTTAATCCTAGCTCAAAAATCAAAAACAGGCATCACTATGAGCTGGTGCATTGAACCTGCTTTACTCCCGGTGCTCCATGCTAATATGTAATTAGCGAATAAACAAGTATCTATCTCATCAGTGTCGCATAACAGGTGAAGGCGTCATACAACAAAAGCTGTTTCGTTCACTTATATTTACCCAAAAGAACTGTGTACCCACCCACCTCGCCGTCTATACCCTTATTTTTCTCTGACCCTACAAAATATCATTGGATATCATTTTCTCTTCATAGTAATGGAATGCAGCCCAGAAAATCAACGTTTGATAGAGGATCTGCTTGTGAAACCCGGCTATAATCCAGTCGTTAGACCCGCAAAGAATTTTAGTCAACCTCTGTTGGTTACACTAGAAGTTGCTCTATTCCAAGTCATCTCTGTGGTAAATTGCATGGTCTGCAAGCATGGCTCACATACTCCGCATGATAAACCCCAGAATGCATTTTCATTCCCAGAATGCATCTCCATTCCCAGAATGCATCTCCATTCCCAGAATGCATCTCCATTCCCACAATGCATCTTCATTCCAGAATGCATCTCCATAATGCATCTTCATTCCCAGAATGCATCTTCATTCCCAGAATGCATCTCCATTCCCAGAATGCATCTCCATAATGCATCTTCATTCCCAGAATGCATCTTCATTTCCAGAATGCATCTCCATTCCCATAATGCATCACAGCTCGAGACTGGCTGTTTGTATGCCTTCTGTTTGTATTTTGTGGCATGGACATTTTAGCTACGGAAGCGAATTGTTTCTTGCACTGAACAGACACTTTCTCTATCACTACATATTTGACCTCTCCGCTGACTGACGCGGTTTACAGTAATACCTGTCACTCAGACCTGAATTAATGACCTAATGCCATGATACAATTACTTCAATTATCTTCCATGCTAAGGCATCACATACAGGAAATCTTTGGGCCAACTGTTTTTGAATTGAAGAGTGGCGTATGTCCTTTGAAGTAAACACGCTATAGATGGGATTGTACAGTGAATTGAGGTCCCCTAAAAGAGGGTGATCATAAAGGCATCCGTTAGTCACAGGAAAATGGCATTGGGATGTCCTATTCTTTTCACCCTAATAGATAGATGCCTAGCTCAGCGGTAGAGTGCTGGGCTCGTGACCGTGAGAACCTGGGCCCAAATCCCAGTCATGACTGGTCACCATTGTGAGTGTGAGCTCCTCACATTATTCCTAGCTCAAAACAAGCCTCATTATGAGGTGGACTAATGATACTGACCCTTCATGGTGCTCCATGCTAACTCAGTTAACCAGTTAAAATGGAAGTGCGTAACCCCGAACCTTGACCATCGCGGTGTGAAGATATCATATCTACCCTAGTAGTCATGGTTCGTGATCGATCTGATAGTTTGCAAGTCCACACCCTCAATGCATTTGATTTTAAATTCGGATGGCTCAATGTGGATTCATAATTTCCTCTTTGCAGGTATGAGTAGCAAGACTGAACATGCTCTAGTCTATGACCTGTTTGAAGGATCAGGGTATAATCCCTTGATCCGTCCCGCCCAGAACACCTCCGAGGCTATAACTGTCTCATTCGGTGTTACATTGTTCCAAGTTATTTCTGTGGTATGAATTTTTATTAGCCCCTATCTTAGATAACCCTCGCACTTCATATAGTAGCCTGAACCATAGATAGAGCCCCTGATATACTAGTCCGGGGCTTTATGGTTCAGGCTACAGGATTGTAACACGGCTTACAGACCCCCACTAATGCTTACTGCTCTGCATGGCTAACGCTTCCGTAATTTGGTCAGGTTTGGGCAGTGCATCTCAGCATAAGCTAGTCTATGACTTATTTGAGGGTCCAGGCTATAACCCACTGATCAGGCCTGTGAGGAACATCTCGGATGCAATCACGGTGCTAATGGGAGTCACCCTGTTTCAAGTGATCTCTGTGGTTTGTATTTCCATAACCCATCTAATGGTAATGGTCACTCTGCACTTAGACTAGTGACAGTTTTATGTCACCGCTTACACCTAGCATGTTCACACTGTCTGTACACCACATACTCATATAGTGTAAAATCCTCTGCATTCGGAAACAGTGATAGCGTTAGTGTAATACTCTGAACCAGTCATGTCCCGATGCTACAGTCTATCCAGATACCAGCCCTGAATCAAGGACACCTCATCAGTTCAATGGTTTCGAGTTTCAACCTTTCACACTGCCTGATCTGCTGACCAAAGCGTGCAGACATTCTTCACCGAATTTGTAACTTTCAAAGAATTGAGTTTTTGCGCGTGTACATGTCCACAAGATGAAGGTATAATGAAGCTCCCGCACTGCCCTTCTGGTTAGCAGTTGCCTACACTGCAGGTGAAACGCGGTCCGAATCAACAAAGTTTTCTTTTTGATGGAATAGTAAATTAGGTAGAAGTTCAACCTTTTATTTTGTTTGGATTGATGATAACCAATGTAAAAACATGCAGACTTTGCTCAAAATTTAATAGCCACTTGCAAAAGTTGGAGAGAAATGAGTTACCCTCGGCTGGTATATGGACAGATTGTAGTTTTCTGGAACCTTTCCCCTTGTAAATTTCACTGACTGTAACCCATGATTGTGTATTTGGTGCTTATTGAAATAAAGCTTTTCTATTTCACAGGAAGAACGTACACAAGTTATGAAAACCAATAACTGGATTCGTATGGTAAGTCTATCTAGTGACGTATGGTAAGTCTATCTAGTGACGTATGTCACTGGTCTATCCATAGTGCAACACTTAGCATTTATTATCACTTTCAAGGATTAACAGTTATAAAATGCAAGTGAACTCACAATTATGCAAACGGATTTTCTGTCAAAAAGGAAAAGGTTAATGTAGTCCCTTAGCCTATGGCTGCGTGGGGGAACTGGCTGCTATAGAGAGCCAACTTTTACCACTGTAACTGAGGTGGGGGTGCCACTCCTCTTCCTCACCCCCTTCACTTCCTTTCCCCCACCTCTGAAGAGAGATGGGTGTCCATTTCCTGCAGGATAAACAGAAACAGATGAAAAGAAATCCCGTGCACAACCTGTCTCGAATCCAAGGTTGTCAAGGCTAGTGGTGAGCGCTTTAACCACTGAGCCACAATGACTCCATTAATTCCCTTTTTTACTTCATTTCTTAGGGACTCACAAATCATCATGTCATGTCTTGGTACATCTATCACTATTAAGCTACACCGATCTATCTGTTTTGCTCAATCGGTCTAGAGGCTTGACTTGTAGACTAACGAGACAATCCCATTATTATACCTTGGCTTAACAAAGAACAATAACTGAAATCAAAGGATCTCTGGTGCGCGCGCTGCTGACTGATATTTCTAAGACGCTTCAGATAAGTCAATATTATCAGGGGTTGACTTTTCCACTTCATTCGTTTCAAAGAATATAATATATAATGTAATATATAATGTAATATACAACCAAAACACGACAGCGATTTTAGCCGTATACAAATCCCACTAATTGCTGTCTGAATGGGTTTTATCAAAGAGACTCATGATCACAACAAATAAATCTCTCTACGAGTAAACGGTCCGATTCATTGACACAAGTTGCATCTAGCAGAAAGTATCGCTATACCAACTCATATAGACAAGTTTACTTATTATATAAAAGTGAGATAGTCGCATGGATATGCACATGTTTGAGTATATGAACTAAAATACGGCTTCATACCATGACATACATGGACATTTTTTAAGTCTTCCACTTCGTATTGTTTTCCTCAGTTATATGACCGCCATGTTTTGCGGACCTGCAGAGCTGTAGGAGCTAAGATTTGTGTGAGGTGCTTGTACCCACAGTGAGAGCTCAGCATGACTAGAACCTGTACCCCGGATCTTGAACCATGCAAGCTCTCCAGTCACTGAGCTATTCCACTATACCACAGTTGACTATGGATATTGGGATGTATGCTGGTATCTCCAATAATGCACTCTTGTAATAGCAAGTCTTTATATTTCGTGATGTTATAAAAGGAATTTGTCACACTCTGGAAACACCCTAATCTCACCGAGTGACTGAATAATATACGTTGAAGAAGATACTTCAGTTAAAATATTTCGAGGTACATTTTAACACTTAATCTTGAAATCTGTTACAGATGTGGCATGATTACCAGTTGAAGTGGAACCCAGATGATTATGGTGGAATAACTTCGTTCAGATTACCTTGCCAGGAAGTCTGGAAACCTGATATTGTCCTACTTAACAAGTAAGTACCCAGGATAACATTGTCATATGCAGAGTGTGTTGGCCAAATCATGGGCAAGGTGTGCCATGCCGCTCCTAACACTGAATAGGCAAAGAATGGTAGTGTCTACTCACTGGGCCATTGGTAACATATGGGCGGTGTTCTGTAAACGAAGGTATAGGAGGCTGTTATAGGTTAGAGTAGGGCCGACCGTGATACATTAGGTTGCAGGGTGCAACGTGATGATGGAATATTAGAAAACAATGCAGTGGGTAGCGGTATGCCCAAATGCTTGTTGATTTGTTGGCCTGATGAACATCCATGAACTTTTGTGACACTCCTTGTAACCACCGTCTGCATCTTGGCTTTCTGCCATGTGTACTGAATTAGTATCAGACCATTTACAGTGTGCATCTTACTATTGACAAGCTACTTTCTCAAGGTAAAGAGCCAGGCAGATCGTCAATAAGCGTAGCTACCGAGTCCATAATTAGAGGCGAAGACAATAAGATCAATCGGTCATCAATAAAACATAATGGCCGTCTGGAGCCACCAATATAACAAACAGCTGTGCTTTGCATTTGATGAGAGATCATGCCTCTGGGACAGTCTGTTACTATGCAGCCGAAGCTCAGTGTAAATACAATATCCATATAATCAAACTGACCAAATTCAATTTTGTGACTGAATCAGACGGGAGAAGTCAATATTAAAGTCACACGGTCTGGCAGCCCACAGGCATAAACGACTTTCTTACCTCTATAGAAGTAAGAGGGCAGTAAGGACCTCCCAATTCACTTACACTTACATACCCTGATTCAATCATGAATTACCACTAACACAAAGAAGACTATGGATATCGCAATTATTTTCTTAAATCCATGCTGCCAATGTAAAAATATCTGTTCAGTTTTTCATTCGTATGGAGGAGAGTTTGGTTGACTGGATGTTAGTTTCCTTAGTAAAAGCACTCACACCTTACAGCGTGTGAAAGACTCCTAATGACTCTCCCTGGGAAACAGGCAATCAAACAGACTCAATGGGTCAATTTTTGCACCACTCCTGACAGCTGTTCTGGCTTGGAGACTTCTCTCTCCTGGAGCTTCGCTCTCTCTTTGTAGCGCTGATGGTAAATATGAACAGTCCTATTGTTCCAACGCTGTCCTCTACTCCGATGGCTCTGTGGTACAGATCCCCCCTTCCATTTATAAGTCATCATGCACCATTGACGTACAGTATTTCCCATTCGACGAGCAAGAATGCGATATGATGTTTGGCTCATGGACATTCAGCGCTTCTCAAGTCCAGCTCGCTTTACTCGACGACAAAAAACAGTGTGACTTGAGTAACTACGTATACAGCGGAACTTGGGATTTGATGGAATGCCCGGCTTTCATATCAACTACTAAAAAATACAGCGAAATAAAATACCGAATCACACTTAGACGGAAAACACTCTTCTTCACCGTGAACCTTCTCACACCCTGCGTATTAATCTCGTTTCTCAGCGTACTGACTTTTTACCTTCCCGCTGATGCTCAGGAGAAAGTAACGCTGTGTATCTCCATTTTGCTGGCTCTGGTTGTGTTCTTGTTGCTAGTATCCAAAAGTTTACCTCCAACTTCAGTGACGATGCCTCTTATATCCAAATATCTTTTCTTCACTTTTCTAATGAACATAGTGACGGTAATAACGGCGGTGGCCATTATTAATATTAACTTCCGGTCTCCGCGAACGTATAAAATGCCGCGTTGGATCCGCATTATCTTCCTCAACTGGCTTCCAATGGCTATGTTTATGAAACGACCGGATCACCAGGCGAAATATCAGAGATGGAATGAGAGAAAGAGAGAAGCGAGAGAGGCCAATGCCGCACCCACTCGATTTAACGGAACCGTAAATCACAATGGATCGTCTGGTATAGAGTTATCTGACTACAAACTTAACGATGACCCCGAGATGCCACGAATGACATCAGCGCCCCCTACTTCCACGTTCACCATCTCATCAAAAGCTACTAAAGCCCTGGAAGCTATAGAGTTTATCACAGAACATCTCAAAACGGTTGATGATAATGAAGAGGTTAGTGATATATTTTTGTTTTGTCTGGTCCCCCGTACATGATCAAGGTGGGGTAGATGCCGTGACTTAACGGTTAGAAAGATCACCACTGATCCTAAAGGTCCCGGGTTTCAACACAGCCTGTGAGCGGGATTTTCCAAAAAATTTCCCCTGTCAACCCAGCAGCCCGACTCTCTACCGAGCTGTGGAAGCTGTGGAGAAGAGTGGTGACCCACCTCAGTTACACCATTTCCGGTACATTTCCGGTACAGCTTGGCTCTTGAATCTAATTCCTAGTCAGACTAAGCGCCGCTCAATATGACGACCAAATACCAAAGTAATAAAAAACCTGTAATCAGTAGGCCTGGCTCAACATCGAAGACATACTAAGTGTACCTGTTTGGCTGAGGAAAGGTTCATTTGTATGTACAGAGTATGTTTTATAGTTACTCTATTTTAAACTGTGTGAGAACACATCGATTAATCGACATATATTTTGATGTAGTAAATATTTACATTCTGCACCAAGTTTGGGCGGCATCAATCATTTTATTGTGACCTGGCTAACTACATTTAGACCCAATATGGGTGTGTGAAGGACACGCCATGTAGCCATGTATACATACTTTGGCAGTAATTATCCAATAGTAACAATTAGCAATACTAGCCCCAGTAAGGGTGTGAAGTCAAACTGATTTGGGTTGATGATTCTGGAGTAGGGCAGTGGTTTGATAGATTTAACCACTCTAATTAGGTTACAGATTTATAACCTAAGGCATGACTTGGTATGAAACTGACTGCTACAGCATTGATTTGTTAGGCATACATTCAAGGATTAATGTGATTATCATGTAGCCGGTGGCAAACAGCGGAATGGAGAAAGTTTCATGAGGGTCGAGGATTAGCCCTGTGAGTGTGTATAACCAGTTTTGACTTAGAAATTGGTTTCAGTTGAGAACAAGTGTTGAAGCTTAAAAGCCAATTTGTGCTCAAGTGGATCTAATCCTTTAATTGTAATAGGTTAAAAGCCAGTCGCTAGTCAACGCTGTGTGCTGCCGCTGTGCGCTGCCGACAATCAACTGACGATATCGACAGCTTGACAGCCAGACAAAACACTACAAGCATTAAATAACAGCGATTTTGAGAGTGGTGTAAATGTTTACCAGAAAGCCGAAATTGTCACCACAGTTATAGCTGTTTTGAATGACTGTTGAAGACTTGGAGTCAATAGAGACCAACTAGAGATCACTCCTGGTCTTAATCAAATCATACAGACTGAGGACTAGCTTGTATTCGCCAAATTTGGTCAGTGACGAATAAATTTGTTGCACTGGTGCTAAGAGAAGCAGTGCTATAATGGGATTTCTGATAGCTGTTGCAGTTACTCTGCTAAACTCCAAACAAGTGGAGCATTTTGCACTCCGTTTTACTAATGCGCAGGCAGAGTCTCAACGCTACTTTGTAAAGGTTTTAAGCATAGAGGGTAGGAT
>Ga0224511_10004414_pt1 | contig 10623 bp, 4 predicted proteins | sample SF_May12_sed_USG_2_FD_169988 | JGI IMG/M metagenome (GOLD analysis project Ga0224511, IMG submission 169988) | Sediment microbial communities from San Francisco Bay, California, United States - SF_May12_sed_USGS_8_1 | ecosystem: Environmental > Aquatic > Marine > Sediment | place: USA... | reverse complement strand
AGACAGGTTGTCAATCGGTAATTTGTAAACTAATTTCACCGATCGAGAATTTTAAACATGTTTAAAAATCCCAATCGGTTATTTTTCACCGATATAACTTATCTTTTCCCAATAGCAGTTGATAGGTTGAAAACAGGTGACCAATAGGTGATATCAATGTTAAATACGTTGTCATCGGTTCACTTCTAAAAAAAACCCGATCAATCACCGATGGCTGTGTGTAACTGGGGTGTTAGCTAAAACGTTTTCCCCAACTTAGCAAATTCCACAACACATCTTACCCTCGCTTCCGCTTTATAATGCACAATGGTGGGGGTATGAATCGCTTACAGCGATAGTTCTAGTTTAAAAAAAAAAAATTCCAATGCGAAAGATGCGTTAACTATTCAGTTGCAATATATTGCCGTTAAATTATACTTGTTTGAAATTATACTTGTCATAAAATTATGCTTGTCGTATGCAATAAATTCAAACAACAAGATACCCTACATGCTAGAATATGTTTTAAAAATACAAATTTCATTTGATTTTTAAGTAATCATAATTAATAACCAGTACTTAGTAATATTTTGTTTAACGCCAAATACAAATTTATTACAAGAAAGAGCGTGGTTTTTAAACTGCATTACCTTTCTTCGACTCTTACAAATAAATGACATTATATTAAATAGTCTTTTATTTTTCATTTTTCTTCAAAATAAGTCTGTCTTCAAGGATGGAAAGGGTGGGGGTAGGTAAGATAATGCACAGGAACCATACTTGTTTACAATATCGCTTTTACATAAGTAGGAAATATTGTGATAAAGTGACAAAGGTCCGAAAATGAATGTGTAATCTGTCGTTTTCTTGTAATTTATTACGTGGTACGAAGTGATTTGTTAAGAAAATAAATACTATTTTGTGTGTTTTTAATTTTTTAATTTTTACTTTATTTTAGATTTCTTAAAAACATAATAGTAATTATATGTTTATGATAAACGGGTTCAACTTTATCAACTTGTGTGTTTACAGCTTATTGCAATAGTTTTATTTTAATAAAAAAAATTGCTAACACAATCGTTTTATAATTATCCTTTAAAGTAAAAATAATAATAGATTCTAATAATAATAATAATGATAATACTAATAAAAATAATAATAATAATAATAATAATAATAATAATAATAATAATAATAATAATAATAATGATAATAATAATGTGTAAAAATCATAAGCGTTAATGTATCACATAATAATTATACATTTCAAAAGTGTGGCAGTGGTAACGAGCACTTGTGGTTTCCTAACATTAATTGAAAATAAAAGTGTTAACAATAATGATTGCAGTAGACTTTTCATGATTCATAATAATTCCATTAATTCATTTTAGTGGTATTTAAATTCCAAATATTTTTATATTGTAGTCAATGGGTAATTATTAAATTTCCTACGATAAGAACCTACATACTATTTTTTCACGCAAGGTTTGGATAAAAATTGAAAGAAGTAGAATTGTGTTAGAATGATAAATGTAAATGGTGCGTTGGACGTGGGGGAGGCAATGTACTTCAGCTAATAAATCAAACCGCTAGGGTATATAATTTATCACCATCGCAGTACCTGAGGTTTTAATAAGTGCCCAGTCCAGTTGTGGTAACGATAACATTGATTTTGGCACTTGGACTATCTCCTAAATTGGGCTAATCCGCCAATGTAATAAATTTGGCTTGACACAAGAATAATAGCGCCGAGATTTCGCTATCGAAACTATCAAGAAGTAGCATCAACTTTGCGTTAGTAGGCATCTTGTCAGGTGGTCTGTGACATTCCGAATGTTTTTATTTTTTACGCTTTCAAGGTATGAAATACTGAACTGACAACGTTTTGAATTGATTGACTCCAGTTGCACAACGTGAACTGTAAAAACATGCCAGTCATTCCTGATGAGATCAAACTCCTATGACTAATCCGGGATGACTTTTGGAATGTCAGTAGCAACTGTTGCAAATTACTTCCGTCGTTAGGCCGAAATATATTGCCTAAAGATTGAGGACCTATTTTATACATCTTTTGACGCACAAAAGCAAGCAAATCAAAACAGCATTTATTGTGCATTTAACAGCCGTTGTAAAGTCACCAAAGCACGGTCTGGCCATTACCATGGAAAAAAATCTAAATTATCCCTAAAAGTCTAAAAAACTGCGTAATAGAGCATTAACAATAGGTACCATGTGCTAGTTTTGAAGAAAAATGTGCACAAACCAGGACATTTCCAATATACCATTCATTATGAGGGGAAATACTTTTCTTGTCCACGGACACAAAAAGGATTTACCGGTACCTCATATTACATGCATTTTTCATCTTTTAAAATATGTAGTCAGAATCTTTTTAGTGTCAGCCATTTTACATCGCATTTCTTTGCTAAGACTCTTGCCTAAATCATATTTAAGATAAGTACTTTTCAACCCAATTTTCTGTGCTCTAGCTCCTTTAAACAGCGTGCAGTGTATTCAACGTTATTTTGTTTAAAGAAATAAGCAATACAAGTTTGAATTGAAATTGACGTTTGGTTTCAAAATATAATTAGGTTGATTTTAGAGGCCTACGTCTATTATTCAATTATTTTTATTGTTCTCATAATCACTTAAACAACATCACTCACCATTATTTCGTCGTTATTTTAACGTTTTTATCCTTCAAGTAACATTCCACTGTCATATTCCTTGCATCAAATAAGTATACAGCTGTCATATGGCGAAATTCATGTTACGATTTGCATGCAAATATTGCATTCCACGCTAACATGACGGTCGTACAGCATTATTTTATTCCTTCATATTACGTCTGTGCTTTATCATTTCTTTATTAATCCCTTTAGTTTTAGTTTTCCTGCTGGAGTTTATTCATGTAATAAATTGATTATGATTTTATGGGAGCCTTGTCATTAAAATCAATTGTCGTCTGTTTGCTTTATATTATTTAGCTCACATTTCTACAAGTGTGAGCATTAAAGGTTTTCATATTTTATTCAATTTTCTGACCAATAAATCAGATTGGAATTTATAATATATTATTCATTGCTAAAGTATTTAAAAGCGAGCGTTATAAATTCTAAATCAAACAAATACGCGTAAAATGTGTAAAACGAAAAAAGGGAAAAGGAAATAGTTTGTTAAGATGAATAAAATGCCAATTCAGTCACTAGTATTACATTCCATCAACTAGTAGTTAATGTAATAATGCGAAATAGTGTGAATGCAATTTTTATTTCCCCATATTTAAAGGAAAATAACCATGAACATGTCAATAATATACTTTTGTACCTTACTTTGTGACTTTTTATAAATAAGAACAAATCTTTACTCAGACAGAGAATTCAACCAAAGATCAGAAAGAATGGCGGTACGCTAACTCATTTCAGGATTGTTTTTACTCAAATCCTTGGAAGTTGTCTCATGCTAATATGTATGTCATCTGAAATGATGTCTATAAAGAAATTAACACTTAGACGTTTCAAGACAAACTTAACTAGCAGATTCTATGAGTTCAAGGATTTGTTTCAAAATACAATTTTTTGTATGTCTACTGTGTTACTTGTACTTTTTATTTGTATTGTCAATCCTCCTGGCAAACATGTGAATTGCCAACAAGGAATAATGTGACAGGTATTGGAACTGATATACATGTAGTGAAATGAATACACGCTATTGTTTTACCCGTGGGAATAATGGTTTACTTGACACAATGCTAAGCCCATACAGCATTATATCCGCATTGGCATGTTATTCCATGGGCCCCTAAACCACAAAGATCAAAGGGTCCTGCAAACACACCTGATCATCGCGGCTAAACCCCCAACGCTAATCTTCTTGAGTCATATGCTAACATATGTCAATTAAAATATGTTATCTTAACTTAAATATGCATCTTGACGGGTGGTAATGGTTGAAATATTTTGTGGCAAAGACGAAATACTCAAGTGGGTGGAAACAAACTTGTTTCATCAAAAGATAAATCATCTTTTGGTGAACTAGATACGGCTATAGGTCTGTTGGTAGCCAGGTTGTTTACCAGCGGGGTTGACCAGAGGGGGTTTGCCTATGTTCGCCTTGTTCTAGATATTTTGCATCGTCATAGATTTGGCGAATTCATGACAAAGCCCGTGTAGTACGATCGATGCTGCGAGATAAATGTTTTGCCCGGCTAGAAAAGCTTTGTCATGACACCTTTGTACTTTAGTTGAGGTCTTAGAAACACCCGGGGTATCCAGCGTTACGGGCTAACACAACGGCAAAGAAAATAAAACGGCGTTTAGATTTTCAACAAAACAACAAATATGAAGCCCAAAATATTATTTTAGTTCAGATTCAGAAAGCGTGTACATCTATGTCGTCGTCGAATTGTAATTTATACAAAGAAACATCTTTCTGTCAACTTCCATGAACTCAAGTGTCTATTGTGTGATTAACATGGCTTTACTTCGACCATATACCATAGTGAACAGGTTTATTATTTTGGCTTTGCCAAAGTTGGGCATTAACAATAGCATATGTGCAATATGTTGGAATTCCCTGTTCAAATTGTATCTTCATTCCTGAACCAAATTATTTAACAGTTTGTCCACAATTTGTTCAATACTCTTCATGTGTCAGCAATGTTAAACGTTAATTTTCTGAATTCTTTTATTATTAGAGTCATTGCCTCAAGAATAATTGCATATTTTATCTATTCGCTATACAATTATAGTAACTATTTATCACCCTTTATTTCTTCACAATTTAAATGTATCTTTCGACATACATGTTTTAAAGGTGCTTTGAAATCTTCAGATCATTATTTTTTTACTGGACGAATTGTGCCTACGCAAAACATTGAAGTTTTGCCTTTGTCATAAAATTATTATATTGATAAAGGTGACCCACTCGAGTACCGCGTATTTCTTTACTTTTACCTTACGTACTGTAAACGGCCCTTTTTGACTGCGTACCGTATTACAAGAAAAACTTCACTTTTATAGTTTACACTTATATGAACAGATAACAAGCAAATTCGTCGAATTGATATTCCCCGCCGAACAGGTTTTGTTGATTGATTGGAGGAGAAGAAATTCAGGGAAAGGTGTTTGTTAACTGTACATTGCGGCATTTCTTAGTTATGTTTTATAGGTTTAATAACTACATGTACTTTAAATTATGTATCTCATTAATTAGCAACTTACAGTAGACCATATTTCAAGTATAAAAACAAAGGCCAATAACTCTAAAAAAGGAAGTGGATGGTTGTGGTTCTTGTGCAGTACACTTTCACACATTAAGGTTTATATACCTATGTAGTTTCATGCTAATATCTTTTGTAATCCCTGAGAAATGTTTCACACAAAATTCAAGAATAAAAAATAACAAAGGGCAATAACTCTAAAATTAGGAAGTGAAGGGTTATGATTCTTGTGCAGTACACTTACACTCATTAAGGTCTATCTACCTATAAACGTTCATGCTGATATCTTTTGTAGTCACTGAGATACGTTCCTCACAAAATTCAAGTATGAAAAAAGCAAGGGCAATTACTCTAAAATTAGGAAGTGGGGGGTTATGGTTCTTATGCAGTGCACTTCCCCTCAATAGAATCAATACACCTCTGAAGTTTCATGTTCATATCTGTAATAGTCTTTGAGATATAGCCCTACCAAGTTCGTGACAGAAGGACTGGCGAACAGCCGCACGGACAACGCCAAATCTATATCCCTCCGCCTTCGGCGGGGGATAAAAAAAACATTCTGGTGCATGCACTGGCAACTTCACCATTACACACAGAATGTAATTTTTTTTGTTCATATTTTTTCAATTGTTGGTTCAAAACATGTAATTATTGAGTCTTCGTAATGGTTAACTGTCCCAAATGTGCGCGAGCGAAGCGCGTCCGTGTCAAAGGCATGACTTATTTGAATTAAAACGTGATTGTGTCTTCTTTCTTGGTAAAGCTGCAATACGTATTTTATGCCAAAACATATTGACATTTACAAATATTTTTCCAGTGTTAAAACTCTGTTCCATAAGTTATATTTTGATAATCAAGCGACCAATCTCACTCAGTAAAGCGACATAGCGCTGTTGGTAAGTTGCTCGTTTCTGTCTTGGGCACGGGTTCAATCACCGGCTCCGACCGAAACTTTTTTCTTGCATATAAATTGTGATATTTGGCCAAAATCTCTTTTCGAAGCATCTTTCACGTTGTTCTTTCTTAATCTTTAAACTTTACTATTTGCTCAAATTTTCAAATTGCAACATTTTATACTGTACTGTTAATTTGATCTAATTGGGTGCGGACTAAAACTATCAATTTTGAAAGTGTATAAGAGAATATATGAGTCTTTAATCTTCATATTTATTATTATGATACCTTTGCGGTATATCATTTATTATTAATCTTTTGTAACTAACTTTTATGTCATTTGGAATACTATAACAATAAAAAAAATCATAAATATTATTGTTTGTTGATGTTTACAACCATTTATAGTTTAAATAACTTATAACGGGCTGAAATTGGTCCTTTAAGTGCTTTTAATGTTTGCATCACTTGTACTCTGTAAATGATTTTGGGGTTATATGAGTCTTGAAATCTTGAAACCTGTGCATCTATGTCACTCGAAGGGCTGAGCCGTTTTACTCCCAGCGTGTCACGATGTCACAAAAGCGCCACCTACAGTCATCCTGTCATTAACGGTTTAGTTAATGATAACGACATACAGTCTTATCTCCACTTAACAGGCCAGTTATCGCCCGCCGGAGATTGTGTTAGCACTGCGGAGATAGTGGAGCATTGTTGGGTAAACAGTCCAGCGAATTGTCCGTGAAATTGTTGAAATTCCATGAAAATTGGTTTCAACAAACATTGACAAATCTGACACAAATATCAAAATTCATTCGAAAATGATAGCACATGTTGCTAAAATAAAATGATTCAACACTTTGGACAACAGCAGAGCATACGCCAATACTATTATGCAATTACCGTAAAATTAAAATTTGCGTTTTTGCGATGAAATAAAAACAAACATGAAAACTTGTCTTAACAAATAAAATTGAGTTTTGTTTTATTTCGATAACCTGTTTATAATAATTTCAGTTGTAAAAAAAGAAAGAAAAAAATCATATTTGACAAAGATTTGGGACGCGTGTTTAATCCCTGTCACCGGAAGGAATACAAGATGGCGCGCTGCTGCAGTCTCGTGGCGACTTCCGGTCACGTGAGCGGCACACGTAAACGAGCGGAAGTCTGTGCTCCCCAGGAACTCTGTGTAGCGGAATGCTGAAAACGTCGTTCTTTGAATGTTGGTACTAGTTAGATAACAAACAGCAACATGTATACAAAGTTGTTCCTATCACAATAAGAGTGAAAGCCGTGTCCCGTTTTTTGTTCGCAGTATTCAAGGATGCGTTTTGGACGGGTTGGTCGTACGTAGTACGTATCACTCTTGGCTTTTGGTATGAAGAATTCAAATGTCTGCTATTTTATCAACATAAGATAACAGTTTATCATATTTACTCAATTAACTAAAATTAATACTGTGTCGCGCACTCGTTACGCTCGCCAATTATAATAAATACTGTACAAGTAAATATATTGATCTACATGTTTGCATACACGGAGTCAAAGTACAAAATGTAATCACATAAATATGTTGTCGTTATTTTTTTGTTGCAAATTTTGTTAAACTAAATCGCTAAAAATGTCTCCAGTACAGCAGTGTGTTGATGTTTATAAGCATTTCGCCTACCTAGCCGTGTGGTGTGTACTGTATTGGCTACAAATCCTGGATCCTCGACTCCCTGTTCCATGTGCTTTATCATCGTCATAATCTTCAGACAAAATGGTATCACTTTTTGTTTTCCTCATGATGATTTTAAGACCAACAACTCATTTAAATGCTTCAATCAAATGTCCGAGAATTGCGACGCGACTAAAACGTGGTTGCCCTTAGCGCTACTATGCATACGACGTCTCCCACGTGGAATGTTTTTACGTTATGACGTCATGACATCTATTCAAACAGATATTCTATAATTTCATGACGTCGCTACGTTATGGTCAGATGATCGTATGCATTTAAATATACACGGCATTATTTTATATGATTGGCTCGTATTTGCGAACACAAACATACATGTAAAGTTTCTCTTTTTTTTACAAATACCGAGTATTTGGACAGTTTGATTTTTATAAAATTTAGTTAAAACTTGCGGCACATTTTATTGCTTATTGTGTACATATTTGTTGTAAAATATTTAATCATAATTATCATTCTTGCTGATCAATTTGATGTTTAATTGTTTAAAAAGATGCTTTTTTATTATATGTTTTACTGTTTTAGGTCACATCGTGAATAAGTATATTATGCTTGTTGTAATAACCTAATGCGTATTATTATTATTATTATAACTATTATTATTATTATTATTATTATTATTATTATTATTTTTATTATTATTATAAATATTATTATTATTATTATTATTATTATTATTATTATTATTATTATTATTATTATTATATCGGTAATTAGATCTAGTACAAGTGTACCCAATATTTAATTAAAGATTTGGTAGTGTCTTACCCGGTTTTCTTTTGGGTATTTATTTTTTTGACGACTACACAACCAAATATACCAACCAATGAATTAAAACAACATTTCGTGATGGGCGATTTCGCTAAGCACCAACGGATTTCATACCTATACCAGGTATTTGTCAAGAATTTAGTTAAACAATAAGTGGGACATTATGTTTGTCATAATATCACACTTGCTTTCTGCGTGTGCTAACTTACTTGTGATTAACAAGTTCGTGTATAGTAATTCGGACAGACATCAAATTCGGACAAAGTAAACAAACACAAATAAAGATAAATATAGATCACTTTTTCTGTATTTCCAGGCTGCACACCAAGTCCTGAAAAGCAATGTCAAGAACGTTGGAATGTGCAGATTCTACATCAACACAATCCTCAAGATTGCGAGAAAAAATTGTGTTCAGCTGTAATCCTCTATTTTTCTTCATTTTTTCTTATCAATTTTGTGGACTTTATTTTTTCTATATAGTAATTTTTTATTTGAAGCTTGGTAACTGTACTGGGTAAATATTTAAAAAAACATAATCACATTTACAATTACAGGCATCCAGACATGAAGAGAACTATCTGCAAGCGATGTAACATGCTTCTGCTTCCTGGGTTTACAGCAATTATAAGAATGAAAAGTATGTTTTATTCTCTTTCCTTCATTAAATTTTTTACTAACAATAAGGAATATAATACAAACATTACAATGTGTAAATTCTCACAGACCGTTATCAGCATAGAAAGCATAATAGATGTAAATCACTCAGTATTAACAGTAAGAAATACTTAAATAAATAAATAAAATGCTTCTAGATCCAGTTATATTTTTTCATTGGTTATAATCAGTATTCACATTTTACAGGTAAAAGACAGAAAATGACAACAGTAACATGTACAGAGTGTGGAACAGTCAAACGATTTGTGCACAAACCTGGCCACATGCCGTCAGTGGATCAGCCAGAAACATGGACTGAAGTGGTTGTTGCTGGAGTCAATGTGGGATGGAAACAGAAGAAACAAAATCAACCTCAAAAAGGACAACGTCAGACAAATGCTAAAGCTAAGAATGGACAGAAGACTGTAAGCAATACCTGTACTCAAACTGATAATGTGCAGTGTGGAAATGGAGAAATGGAGAGTGAAATGTCCATAAAAAACACAACCAACCAAGTTATATGTTAGCCAAGCTGTTAGTTAAACATTTTGTTCATGTGAATGTTGTTGTTAATGCACACTTGTTGAATTTTATCTATCATGTTTATTGTACTAAATGTAGTCATACTACATGGCTTGCTCATATTTCAATAAATATACATGTACCCGTACATCACATTTCTGCTACAGAACAACTGTTAAGACCTCATTAGATAGATATTTTATTTTCCTCCGCAAGCGGTGAGCATCTGTGTTGTCAATGTTGCACCATAAAACAGTGGCTTCATTTGAGATGTTAAAAATAAAAAGGTATCCTTATATCCTATCTATTCAGTCACCCCTGTCTACTTGGTCACCCTTTGATTTTAGCAACTAGGTGTGATTTTATTAAAAATTGTGTTACAGTATGGTGTATTTAGACAGTTGGAGTCAATATAAAACAAATTTGAAATTAAAAATATTAAAATGTCTTTCTCAAAATGTGAATAAAGTGTGTAATAATGGTAGGGCCTCAGTTCAATTTCTGAAAAAATTGTAACAATCCATAATTTATCAGTTATTTTGAGGTTGTAAGTAATGTAACAGGCAAAATACAAAAACAACATTTAAATGTTAAAAAACAACATTGTTTTACAAAAAAGCATGACTGACTGAATTGATAAAAAATTACATGATTGCTAGGATGTTCACCCAAAGTTGGTGCTGTAACTAAGGGGGCGTTTTCTTTTGTATAACCCTTGCACATATTCTTGAGAAAAAACATAACCTTAACATGACATACTTAAAGTTCTGTCCAAATTACATTTGTTAAGTTATTAAAGTTATTATATAATTTTTTTATATATGCCTTTACAGGGGCGGATCCA
>Ga0224511_10004413_pt1 | contig 10625 bp, 6 predicted proteins | sample SF_May12_sed_USG_2_FD_169988 | JGI IMG/M metagenome (GOLD analysis project Ga0224511, IMG submission 169988) | Sediment microbial communities from San Francisco Bay, California, United States - SF_May12_sed_USGS_8_1 | ecosystem: Environmental > Aquatic > Marine > Sediment | place: USA... | reverse complement strand
TTGGCTAGAGTCAATAAGTGCGACTAACTGGGCTGTCTGGGCGGCCTCCGTTGACAAAACACCACTGACTGAATTGCCGCATATTTCAATACATTCCATATACAGAAGTCGGGATTGCCTGAAGGTATTTCTGCAAAACGCACTGTGCGATGTTCTACTAATACAAACGCTGGTGCCTGCATGTGCTTGCACGGTGCAGCGGCCGGCTGTGAATACGAACGCGCTGTGAAAATTCACGGCTAAAGCACGAGAAAATGAAATCGATTAAAAATGCGAAGCTGGGATGCTACACGCGCTGGGCATGATTTAGTAAGAGTCCGTCACAGTATGCCACCGGCAATGTTTTTCCACATGGGATGTCACTGTGTACCTTGGTGCTCACTAAGAACACGAAAGATTGCATCTATAGAAGGCCGACTGAGAGAGCGGGATTTTTTGCAGCCCGGCAGAGAGAGACCTGAGCTAACTGGGATAAGGGAGTGAATAGGCGAACCTGGCCGTCTATTTCCCGAGGTAATTCACACAATACTCCGAGATAATTAAGTTCAATCAACATCGATGGGCAAACAGGAAGATCGGCCCTCCCACTCTCACCTAACACACATCATGGGAATCCACTATTCTCTAACAGTCCCTAGAAAAAACTAGTCTATAAATATAAATCTCTCGGTTCTCAAACTAAACACAATGCTCGGTTAACCCAGGGCCCGAGAGAGAGGAATATAGATTATGAGAGTATACCTGGCGATTACTTTTAAATTGCAAGATTTCTTCTGGTCGGTCAGGTATGCTGGCTGTAAGTTGAAATTACACGATGAAAAATATTCAATGGCTCGTATAACATATATAGGGAAAACTGCTGCACTGTGAATCGTATAGGCCCAGTTTGAATTCATTAAGTGGAACTGTATACCTATACATACATGCAAGCATTATCTATGGTCTCCGAGCAAGCATACAGACACAATGAGTTTAACATTGACTGGGCTCCATTGAATTAGAAAACCTGCACGGAAACTTGATTAGCTGATTAAAGTCTTACAAGTCGGCATCAATGTTCAGCTGCCAATGACCCGAACCCACAATAGGATGCTAGCCAATGATAGCCCGCAGTGTATCAGTTGCTATAGGTAGTTACATACCACATCAGCAAGCGGGTTGTTACATAACAAAACAAGCCGGTAATGTCCTATCTAGGTAAGGACATGGCCACCAAGGTAGTGAGAGGACAGCCATAAGTGACATTAAACCTGAACCCAGCTGGGTAATATGCTATAATCTCAGTGCAAAGAAATGAGAATGCAAAATAAAGTGTAGTTACAGCACAGCAGTTGGTCATAATGTTGAAGGCTTTTCCATCTGTTCTTTATGTAAAAACTCTCATAATGGTTCATAACCCAGTAGGAGCTGGTTTTTCACACCAATCTTTGTTTTTTCTCGTGGTTTTCCACTACTTGACAGGATACCCAGCAGTATATGGAGATAATTGATTCTTAGCTCGGAGCAGTTTTTTGTCATGGGACCGAGCAGGCCATTTTCTAAGATTATTTGTAAAGCGTTTTTCAGGTTAAATCTATGCGGTTACCAGTGAGGCTTCAACTCCCTAGTCGCGTGTGCTGAAGTAACGCGTGTAAGCATGAGTCTGCAGCGACAGCATGACTGTGACAGACTCATGGAGTTTGTGCGGAATCACTTGTCAAACAGTTCTCATAATTGTCAACATAAATCAGTATGCTCATAATTAAAAGGTCAAGAGACCGGCCTGAACTCTAAATACTCTGAAGCAGTTCTATGGCTTTAAAATTAAGGACCAATTGTCAATTTCAAGTGGTTCGAATGATTGGGCAGCGGCAAGTCTTGACCACCTGTGACGGCCAGTCTGATTGCAAGTCAAAATCTATATAGATTGACACCGAATCAGTTATCTCGGGCAATAATACTTGAACGGAACAAGGGTCAAGGTCGAAGGCGGTTAGGTGAAATGATGGTGGTGTAGGAGGTGGTGTGCACGGTTCCTAATGCTGGAGCCTTTACCAAGGGTACATAACTTTCTAGCCAAAATTGACAATAGGTTAAATCTGTGGGTCATCGATATTGAGTTGAGTTATATATTTACATGTAATATCCTGAAATCCCAGTCCAATGTTTATTTCCAGGTGGATTCGTAGTTTTACCCACAATAAATTACCAAACAGATTAGTATAGTAGAACACAACTTGCAAAGCAAAACCACATACAAATAATGTTGCTTACTCAATTTTGATTCGGAGGTGTGAGACTCTTCTCACACTCCGCATAGAAGCCGAATTTTAGGCACAGGATATGACATGATGGTTGCACGAAGGAGCCTTCATCCATGAGATGGAAACATGGTAGTTATACTCTGGCCTACTCGCTCTGACCTCTGCTAATACTAGCTGTTGATAGTATACCATTTGTGTTGGTATGACCTACTACGAAAACAACCTCTCCACCTCGGGTGTCCTAATGGGTAGTTTAAAGAGAGGAAAGGGCGAAAATTAGCCGATCAAGTGGAAGACACAAATACACAATGATCGAACGACATCATAGATTTAGGCGGGATAATAATGTAAGGGAAGATCATAGTGCCAGCAGACGTTGGTAATAATTATCCAGACAGGAGACATGAGAGAAACAATATGGCGGCAATACACAGGAAACAACTGACTCAATAAAAGTCTCACCTGCCAAAAATTGAGATTTAGCCAACAAATCTAAAGCAGACATATCCCAGAAAGTTCCATGCATAGGATGTCCAGGCATCAACATGAGATTATAGAACCACCGCTGCTGTTGTATTATGTAACTGTCCTGTACCGCTGCTCGAAAGAAACTGATGACAACTCAGCGGGTAACACCCATATGGGCTGCTAGAAAAACGTTATACAAATCCAGTCGGTGTGAGGTATAACACAATTTGTCCTTGATCGATGTAGAGAACCTTGTCTGTAAAACCTATCAATGCAAGACATACCACTGTGCCCATACATTTTCCCACCAATCACAGCAGTCCATTATTGATTTGCCATATGGTCTCTTGACCAATCTGGTGAAGAGCCTTAGCCCCTCCCCACTGGGTAACAGATCTCTTTTGGGTTCATTTCATAATTCAACCGCTGGCTCGCAGTATGCTTTCAGGAAATACATACGCTTACATTTGAATCACAGTCGCAACAACTGACCTCGTGCCCATCATTACATCAGCATAAACCCTATGAGTGGTCAGCCGAATCAAGAGGTAGCTAGAGCTTGGCATTCTGAGCGGGTAAAGGCGTGAACGGTGCCAAAATGAATGCTAATCATATTATACGTATGGAAAATACGAATGCGTTCATTGATGTTAGAGCGATCACCCAATGAAATATTAGAGCTAGGTGGACAGCTGATCACTCTATTGTTCGTCTCTAGCTTTCAGTATCGTATGTACATTGAACGAGGTCACTAGGCTTAAGGCAGCAACTTAATATATCTGGGCCCATTGACGTAACACACTCAGGCCTTGAAGAGCCTTACTCTTATTACAGGGTTCCTGAAGGTGACACGGGCTCGGGAATCGTCCCTCTCATGTCAATAAATCCATTTGTTAGAGAGTCGGTTTCATGGCTTCGCGCCGCGCGAGCGTTGCAAACGTTATGTAAGGTCGGCAGGACTGAGTAGAAAGCTAGCCCTTTTAACTATTGATTGGCCTATAATTGATCAGTATATTCATGGTAATGTCAGACTGGGACCCTGGGGCTCACGATTATCTCAGTGTACATACACGATTGGTTCCAAATTTGGGACTGGTACAGGGCGTGTGATCGCGCAGTCAAATGGTCATCGATTGACGCGATGACCCATAATATCTCAAGGGATTGTTACGCTGAAGGTACCAGCATAAAAAAGGCCATCACGAGTCAAGGGGTCATCAAAGCTGCGCAGGATAAAAGACCTGATCTAGGGTTATCAACAGTTATCATTGAAGAACCTTACACCCGATTCCAAAGTCAGAATTAAGGCGTAGTATCAAATTCCTGATTTGAACGCTCTTTGACAATCGATTATCACACGAATAGATCTAAACACGGCCTGAAAATCACACGAAATGACTGGTTTCTTTCGTAAGAAACCTAGGATAATTGAGTGCTTGAGTTGAGGCCGTAAGCACCCTTCATATACCATACGCACTCAAACAGGCTCTGGGCATTGCTACTAAATACACACGATAGTGATCTGATGGAGGAGGGCTTTATAGCGAGACGCCCAGAGCGATTGACCACTGACGAAACCTTATCTATCTCGCCCTGAAGCCCACCGGCCATTGTGAAATCTTTCCAAATCACGGGAGAACACAAACTGTCGAAAATCACCAATCAAATGAAACAGGATTCATTCGTTTGTTTCCTTATTTAGTAAAAACTACACACCAAACATTCAACTTTTTTATATCTCATAATCTTGGCTTGTATCTAGTTAGTAACTAGAGGATATTACGGAACTTAGACGGTAGATTTCCCTTGTTCCTCACGTGTAGCAACTCGCATTGCACTAATCCACTCGCCAGAATTGGTTGCACAATGCATAACGCTGCAACCTGTGCGAACATGTAGTTGGTGTCAATTTACCAATTCGCGCAATTATTCACGAAACTGTGTGAAACCTCCCCATGCTCTCTGAGCACCGAAATATTCACAAACAATCTGCAACATCATCTCAACTAGACACAGCCCTACCCAGTTTGCATCACTATACCTTACCAAAGGGAATTAACTCGATCATGTTTTTGCATCGTAGGTTCCGAGCGCATAATAATTTTCTGGGTACACCAATCTACCCCGCACGGGTTACAACAGCTCCTGAAACCTTTCGTGTTTGTCCAACGTCGGATCTTTCCTGTTTTTTTGTTACACAACAATTGGCTTGAAAAGATGAGATCTATGCAAAGTCCTGTGTTAGCCTGATGTGCCCTCTGACTATTTTCGGGACAATCGAAATGTTGTTCTTATCAGCTTAGTTCATCCAGAGTTTGGGCTGCCTGTGTAGATTGAGCAGGAAATGGGCTTGACAAAGAGAAATTTGACCTAGTGGAACGCTTCAGCAATCGTCCAACAGCTAACCAAACAAAACCCGAGGGTCACTTTACAGTCAAATGACTAGGATATTTCATCCATTGGCATGGCCCACCGATGGTGATCATTCTTCCATCTCAGGCACAGCATCGAGTCAACCCCTAACATCTGCCACATACTGTGCGTGAAAGGAGGTGGTTTGCCAAGCTGGTGCAAAAAAACCTGGACCGCACTAGCGGAAGGAATATACTGCTACTATGACAAAAGTCATCTATGATTGTGGACATAAAGAATTATCAGTAATACATAATAGTCAGAAACAGGAAGTCTATCAGAGTACACTGATAGAAAGACTTGTACAACACTATTTGTACGATGTGATGTAACTAATATATCATGTGTTGGGTGGTGTTGAATCGCTATCAGAGCCTCGAACAGCCACACTATTTGCATGACATGATACAGCTAGACTTGTCATTGTTTTAGGCCTTGTTGCAAGACTAACAAAACCTTTGAAAAGCCACAGGGACCTGCCTGATATGATGCAGTGTGCTTGTCCCCTGTTGGACATATTCACATGATTTTAAAGCCTTGCGCAGCCACCAGCTCCCATGATTGTAAAGCCCCTGGCACATTGCTCTCAGTATAAATAAGCCCCTTTCTGGCAGCAATGCACCGGGCATTGCTGTCAGTCAGTAAGCCGCATGTGTTTAGTCTCCGCCGGGCATACATTTATCGGCCCCACGAGTCAATCCACTCTCACAGGCCGCTATTCGTATTGATTTTGACTGCTTTTCTATTATTGAGTAACAGGCCTGGACGTCTAAATGACCCGAATAATCTATCACTATCCGTCTGCTCTAACTATTGCTGTGACGCCGTTACGCTGTGAAGCTGCTACGGCGTCATGCCGTAGACTGCGGCTGCATCTACTTCCAGCTTCCGTCGACCGTCCGTCCACTATTATACAGATGTAACCTCTCCCTGTTGTTAAGGGATTAATGGAGATTCTCACAATTTGTTCAACCTGCGTGTCTATTATGTGTCTGCTAACAGCTTTCAACAGGTCACATATTCTAAATGGCCCTCAATTTTGAATATGCACAGATGACCTGTAGCCTGGCGTAGCTCCTTCTGTTGTGTCCTGGTCAGTATCAGGGGTGGTGTAGAATTTAGCCTACTGAGTCATTGATTCAGCATTTTCCAGGGTGCATGGGACTTTCTGGAAGGGAGCATGTCATGGGGCAAGGGTAAGCGCTGGGGCTATAACCAGGTTGACTCTCGGTTTTGAGTCTGCAAAGATGACCCTTAGCATAGTGGGGCGAAGCCAAGCGACGAGGGTATTGGCTTAGGTAACTAAGAATTTCAGGGTATTAAATGAAATTGAATGTGGAGAGCTGGTAGCTATGGAGCTGTACGTTTAGAAGCTATACTCGGATTTAAATTAGGGTAATACCCTCTGTAACCCTAAATTGCATACTCCATTGCCCTAATCAAACATTGGCTGATTGTTGCTCAAACACTACACAATAGCCTATATGCAATACTGTGTGCAGTAGGTCCAGTGCGCCTAGACAACCTCATGTAAGATTATATAATCAGTCTGGTATGCTTGAATTGGGGTCAGCAGTCCAGCAGGCAGGCGTTCATTGCTTAATGCCAAGGGGTTTAAGACAGACTTTAAGGGCTAGCACCTATTGAACTTGAGGCTGACATTCAGCCTTTGATGTAACAGCTGGATAGTTTATTGAATGCTATTCTGTGCCCAGACTGTCACATCTAGACAGCCCAACCAAGTATTGATCGAGGCCCTTGAGTCCTGATAATTGCCATAGACCAATAGCATGAGAAAAGAAGGGAAAAGTCAGCACTTTCCTGACAAACTTTGTGTGTTACAGTTACTCCTGAAATCCTATTCTAGGCTCGCTATAAGCGTATATGTCGGTGGGTATGTTTTATTAAGATATTCAGCTGATACAAAGATTCAAGGCTTCGGGGATGTAGATAGTGAAAGCTCAAAGATTCTATCTTGGCTGACCTCTGGGCGTGTAGCAGTTATGGGAAGTGATACCTGGGGTAGGCTCAACTCAGAATACTAACTAGTCAGGTTTACTACCTACTTACTCAGCGGTCTTGCACAATATGCAAACACGCTTATCACCAAAACTGTGAAGGAATTTTGCAGAGTCGACTACAGGTCATTGGGTCGACTGGTCGGCTAAAAAAGAATTCGTTTACAACCAAAACATGAAACGAATGCTGTCAACTCGTCTATAGTGTAATCTTCTTTATGACGTAAACCGGGATGGGTTCTGATATGTAAATTACGCGCACACTGATGTTCACTGAATACTCGTAGCCCAAAATAGCTCATACTACCACTACTGGCCTCGTCAAAACGATTGAGAAATACACCTCAACAGGGAGAATTCATAACCGGTGGTGGTCCATCTTTAATCCATCGGGTTTAACTAACTCCTCAGTTCGGCCATATGTAAATTAAGTGGCAAGATGACTCTTTGGGTCAATAACCTAGGTCTTTAGCAACCTGAAGGTAAGCACGGGGAGTCCACAAGCGCACGGGCAGCTGCACCGGACACTGCTGCGCTCACCTGAGAGACCTAAAGACAGGCCTGACTACCAGGAATTATTCAGCATGCAGCGTGCTGCCAATTACTAGGCTTACATGTATAACCAGTACATTCCTTTAGAATAGCATTGGTAGAGGCGCAAGAAGTGTGGCTGTTGATAGAGTGCTAAGTTATGGTTGTCTGTCCCATAGTGATAGAAGCTTTTTAAATGCAGGATCTGCATGATTTTCCCTTCAGCGCGATGAACCCATCCCTATGCAACAACAGATAAAGGCCCAGGTGTGCAACAAGTAGCGAATGCTAGGCGATGGCTGATAAAACGGTCCAATGTTAGAGAACCGCCTATGATTTACAGCTAAAGTTATGAGGAAAGCTGTTCCAGGTACACTCTCACTCTTAAGCCCTAACGCAAGATGAGTATGGACATGTGCCACCACTGCCAGTGAGTGACACTTACAGTTACACAAGTATACGAGATCACGAACGTCCACCGGTTCAGTCTACTTGCCGAAGAGGCGACCACTAACTGGGGTTTCAGGAAATCACAACCAGCAAAGAAAGGCTGACTCACCTGCAGTGTAATCCATTGTTATTGAGTGAGAAGTGCCCGTCAGAGTCGAGCAACATCACTGACTTCAGGCAGTCCGAAACCAAAATGGCGAAGTAGAGTCGGCCCGAAGCATAGTACCTACTTTAGCTAGCGCCTAGACTAGACGGGGTCGAAGGTCAAGCATCTAATGTTATGCAATATTACGAAACAGTGGGGCTTTGTCATCCTTTAAAAAATTGTCCATCGGATTATGGAGAAGTTTTGACATCTGATGGTCATAAAAATGTACTGGCTGGTCGGTTGGAGAGTAGTTCAACCGATGTCAAACGATTGAGTCCCCAACCTCTGCAGAAAATGGTGATGTTCCCGCGCAATCCTGCAACACGTGCACTTGTTGTTATGCTTAGAGGGAATCGCTAGTGTCGACGCAATTAAGCCCTCTTTATTCTTCTTTTGTAAACATAGGTTTCAATCGTAAGCGGTAGCTATTACCGGCTTTATATAACATACGGGAAGAGGGCGTAACTTCTTAGCGACTGGGCAAATGGTTGGTCTTGGCTGGTGAAAGTACAAAAGAGAAGTTAGGGGAGTGAATATTTTTAGTTAAATAGCATGAGGGCAGATGAGGTAATTCTGCTAATTCAGTGACTCTGGTTAAAAGCGCATGTAAGCTACTTCAACAACCTTTTCCACAGCTACACCTTGAATGTTGTGCGATATCGCATACCTAGTAGTAAGCCAGTACTCATTTTTGGTGGCAAGGTGATTGTACTGAGGTTGCATGAGAAGGACAGTTACAAGTATGAGTGAGAGTCGCATGCCTCGTGGAGTGAATAAATTCAATATGGATTGACATGGAAATGATTAGAGTTTATCCACCAGCGTATATAGTAATGTATAGCTATAGTTTGAGGACAGGAAGTCACTACGGTGACATGCAGGTACATTTATTTTTCCCTGGTGGGCCATCATATATATTTGTATTCCATACTTTAAATAGAGAGTACAAAACTCGTCAGTGTCATATTCTGATGTTAAATAAGAGATCGAGGCCTCGCTCGTAGAATGACTTCATCCATGGGGCACGCGGGTGTAAGTCCCCCTAATGTGATTCATCTTGGGAAACCCTGTGCCAATAACACTGCATAGGGTGAGTTGTGCATCACTCCTGACACCTGCTTTGTCATGAAAACACAACGCCAAACTTGGTGCGAGATATCACTTCAATCATAAGATTTTTTGTTTTGCCTTTCAGTAGATTGGTATAAAACTAAAGTACATAGAGTTGGGTTTAAGTCCCGACTGTGGCAGAGTATTTCAAGAAACTATATAACCATCGGATGCGAGCGAGCCAGTTCTCAAGGGTATCAACTGCATTCTGATCGTCACCGATGCTGATTTCGATACTGAACCTTCACGTATGAGCTAATCGTTACCATTTTTGTTCCAAAAAGAGAACTTATATGGCGGGAATGAGTACTAAATTGTGTTCGATATTTTCAGCCTAATTTCCACAAATCATCCTCGTCTCTGATCATTCGTCCACCAATCAGCCCAGTTCACCTCCATGCGGACGGTCACATTGGTACAGTTTACAGGAGTTTTACTAATATTTTCCTACTCTCTCAACTGTTTTACTTCCAAACTTATTTGTGGTCATTGTGTTCATGACTCTTCATGTCACTTTTTCTCTAATTCATTTTTCATACAAATATGTAACACAAGATAGTATAACTCCCCGTTATTTCACATAGTCACGTATGGCTGTCAGAGGGTTTGCTATTTTAACATTAGCAAACACCAAACAAACACCAAATATATGGTATATAACACCAAATATATGGTATATAAAACAAAATTTGGTCATACCACCCTGTTGAGAATCGCAATGTTTTACTCAGGTTTATTCATATTTGTCTATTTGTATCAATTCATGTGATTGGATAACTGAAATGCAGCGTTACTGCATGACATTACAGGAGACCCACAGTACACACCCTTTTGTTATTTTCAGAAAAATCAATATTTATGAGGAAATGAAAACCGCATTTGATTTGCATGTTTTTGGCGCATATGGATACCAGTGACCTATCAGATCTAAGGGTGCTTGATCTGTTTTCATATTGAAATAGTTCCATTTATCTTATTTGGACGTTCTCTCACAACATAGCTACAGCTTGTAGCGCTAGCACGTGTTCTTTATCTTATCAATGGACAGCATTTTTATTTGATAACTATACAAAATCACGAAAATTGTCTGGATAAGCGTGTAAAAGCGAGCACCAAGGAAAGGTCACTGCAATTAGTACTCGTGGGGAATCTTGGGGAATCCCTCATTACAGCCCTGTAGGAATTGTAACGATTTAGCTTCTTTTGCATAATTCTTACCCGGTCGTCAATTGGATATTCCATCTG